>Ga0114970_10001696_pt1 | contig 16510 bp, 15 predicted proteins | sample M_140205_XF_Meta_FD_87030 | JGI IMG/M metagenome (GOLD analysis project Ga0114970, IMG submission 87030) | Freshwater microbial communities from Lake Montjoie, Canada to study carbon cycling - M_140205_XF_MetaG | ecosystem: Environmental > Aquatic > Freshwater > Lake | place: Lake Montjoie... | reverse complement strand
TGCAATATGAGGGGTAATAGCAGCGTTATTCATATAAGTTCTATATCGAAAACACGATACACTAGAATCCTTTCCGAATTTAATACTATACCACCAATAAGCTGGTATATGAATAGTTTTTCCGGGTGTTAATGTAATGTCTAAACATTTCATTTTATCAAAGTCCGCCGAATATTGTGGTTGGACCTTCCACGGATTTACAGGAGATCGAAATTCAAAATTTTCATAATCGTAAGCAGTATATAAATATTTGGAGCTTTGTGGGGGTGTCATCTTAATCTGGACAGATCCTTGTGTGACTACGAAAAAATTCCGGTAATTCAATTCATATCTAAATGGCGTCGTGGTATTTTCCGAACCCATCATAATATCATAATTGCAGTTGGAAACCATATATGGTCGGATAAACTCATCATTGTATTGCAAATGTTTAATAACACCCGTTTCTTGAAGAAAATCGTAATTATTTTCGCTATAGTAAGCGGGTTTTTTATCCTCGTCGAATAATTTAACAGCCGAATGAAGGGGCAATGGCATGAAAATTTCACTGGCATAATCAGTATCGTTTGTATTTCTAACTTTTACTTCAAATGCATGATAATTATCTAATATGTATTTTTTGCTAGTAGATTGAATAATGCGGTCATTTTCAAAATCAAATATCACTGGTTGCCGAAGATCACATATTTCTTCTAATTTATCCTTGGATGCTTGTTCAATTTCAAATACTTCGAGGTCGTTACTCGTTTTTAAATGGAATTGTACATGAAGGTAAAAAAATAACACTAAACAAAATATAAAAAAGGCAATAATTATTTTCATCAACTTAACTAATAAAAAAATATAATAAATTTTTAGCAATTATACACACTTACTATATTCATCCAAATTTTAAATTGCCTTAATAAATCTATTCGTCATAAACTCCTTCGACTAATGCCTACGTTTCCTTCCACTCACCTACGGCTCACAGCAAATTTTTGGTGCAATATAAAACGTAACATAACTATTTTCATCCAATTTATATTTTATCCTCATAGGGAAATTACCACTAATTGAAAATTCTATTTCGCTTGCTAATTTATTAGTAATGCACATTTTTTGAATAAAATTAAGACTATAAGAAATATCAATAATTTCGCCTTCGGAAATGGAATATTCTAATAGATCATCTATCGGAATGTTTACCATCATTTCACCATTTACTCCAGTAGAACTCAAATCTATTTTTTCTTCTGAACATTTCACCTGCATGATATCGCCAAAAATGAGCAGTTGAGAGCATATTTCTTGGATTTTTTTAGAATTTATGGAAAATTCTGCATCATATTCAGTATCACCTGGTATAGACATTAAATTATTTTCTAATTCTACTAGTGGAATTCTAAAATGTTTATTAAAGTCTCCCTTTCCTTCTGTGGTTTTATTTAATAAATCTATACAAATAGTATCGGGATCGCCTTCGTAATAAATGAAAATAGTATGTTGTTCTTGATTCATAGAGAGAACATTATGAAAGATGTTTGTGTCTACACATATATGATCTTTATCGTCGGAACTATATTCATATTTATCAAACCATGATGAAAAAATTTTAATATCAAATAAACAAACGTGTGCTTTGTCCATACCTTGAACATAAATGTGATCTGTGTTGAATATGATAGTAATCACACTGGAACAATTTTTTAATAATTGGAAAAGTGAAATAAAAATATCTTTTTTTGATTTTTCTGTGATGGATAGTTTCATAATAGTAGTATATGACATTATCGATTTAATATATTTACAAATATAATATATTTTATGTTTGCTATATGTAGTCATTTATGTTTTCCTCCAGATTCCTTCGACTAATTTCATTTTTTGTTGTGTTTTTTTATCAATAAATAAATAAATGATACGATACACTTGCGAAAAAATAAAAGGCGCATTATAAATATTACATTGCTCTAGTTTATCAGGAAATGTATTTTTCATCGTTTCTGAAATTATTTGTATAAAACCATAATGTTTTTCTACATCACTTAATGTAAGAGATTGTAGATTTATATGAATAACAAATGTATCCTTTTCATGTAAAATAGTTTGAATCGTCTCAATAATATGTTGTAAAATTACTCCGTAATTTTCTACCCGAGCACATGGTTTAAAATATTTATAGTCGAGTAATATGCTATCGTTTTTTATACTACATAAATGCGTAAGAATATCATTTATATCTATTAGGTTTGTAGCATTTTTATTATTATTGTATGCAGTAGAAATCATATGTATAACATATACATATAATTTTTATATATTAGACTCATTACATAGCAGACATCACGATTTCATTAGCATTATTATTATCCTTTTCACTCAATTGGGTTGTTGCTAATTCTTGTTGAATTAGTTCTTTCATATCAACTACATTTTGTCCTCCCACCACCTCAATTAAATTATTAAATTCGCCCTCACTCTCAGTAGATATTTGATCAATTGGAGTGAAATTTGAGGCATTTATATTGTTATCTTGTTGGATTGATTGTAGTTTCACCTCTTCATTAAATGCAATAGTGGCTAATTTTTTATTTGTTTCCATAGTAAACGATTGTAATTGCAACATTAAATCCTTCACCTGCCCTATTTCTGACTTAAGACCATCTATTTGTGTAGTTAATTGGGTAAATTTGTTATCATATATAGGTGATGATGTAAAGGTAGTTTGAACTATTGGATTTGATTTTGGTGCATTCTCTATTTTTTCAATTCTTGAAACAATGCTATTAAATACGGATTCATCAATAATGCGTGCGTTTGGGTTGGGATTGTGTTCAACGTAATTGCCTTCTTCATCAACAGAGGGCATATCTGCTTGTATATCCGCTACAGCATTTTCGACACGCCCCAATCTGATAGTAATTAAACCAATTGCGTCTCCTATAGTCATTTTTGCAGGAATGTTTTGTTGTCCGACAACTATACCTGGGGGGTGTTGCTGCTGACCCTGCATTGGGTTGTTGGGTCGTTGTTGCTGCTGCTGCTGACCTTGCATTGAATTGGGTCGTTGTTGCTGCTGACCTGGAAATGAATTTGGTCGTTGTTGTTGCTGACCTGGAGTAGGGTTAACACGTTGTTGTCCTGGTCCATTTTGAGGCTGAGCATCTGCACCTCCTGCTCGACGATTTCTAGCTGCGGCATTTGATCTAGCACTACTACTCATTAATAAAATTTATACACACTTTGTTTTTAAACCTTTTTGCATTTCAAGTCTTATATTGTAATATTCTTTAGCAAAGTTTTGTGCAATTCATTTAATTAATAGTTTTATTATTTTAATTTCTATTTATAAAACATATGGAAAGTTTGGACGAAACGGCAAAAAATATATCATCTAATATGGGGTTTTTTAAACATGTATTTAATTTTGAGGATGAATCAAAATCCGAAATGTTAAATATAATACAATATGCTGTTATTGCGCTTGCACCCATAGTCATATTAAATAAGGTCATGCAAAAATACGTTCCTGAAGCGGAAGAAGAAAAAAGTAGTATGGAACTTTTAGCAGAAGTTATCATTCAGGTTGTAGTTATGTTTATCGGAATATTGTTAATTAATCGTATAATAACGTATATTCCAACTTATAGCGGTGAAAAATATCCTGACTTTAGTGTAACTTATATCATTTTAGCAGTATTGATGATTACTTTGAGTCTACAAACAAAGTTGGGAGAGAAAGTGAGTATATTATTTGATCGAGTTGGGGAATTGTGGGAGGGAAAAAGTGAGTCTAACGATAAAAAGAAAAAGGGTAAAAAGGGGTCAGGGAATGTGAAGGTGTCTCAACCCATATCTCAAGGCAATGATGCGCAAATGGTATCACTTTATAGCGGGGGTGGAGGAAGTGGAATGGGTCAGGGTGGGACCACCTCAATAAGTTCTTTACCTACTGAATCTGCTGGGCAACAGCAACCTGATTACAATTCCATGTACCAAAATAATAACACCTCTATGCCTGGTGCTGCTTCTCCTGGAATGGAGGGTATGGGACAAGGTATGATAATGGCTGCGAATGAAGTATTGGGTGGAAGTGGATTTGGATCTGCATGGTAAAGATACAAGAAGATATAACTATATTATTATATAAAAATAAAAATTATATAATAATAATAACGTTCATATGAATATTGAAAAATTATTAAAAGCATTAGATAATGAAGATAATGCTCAAATATGCAACATGACTACATCACAATTAGAAGATATTAAATTAGATGTACTAGATGAGTTAGAATTACCTAAGAATGTAATAAAAGATTATATGAAAAAGTTGCGTTTATATAAATATGTAGATGAAATAAATGACATCAAACATGGAAAATTTATTCGATGGATACCATTAACTGATCCAGATAATTTAATTCTGACGCAAGGTGGTGTGGTTTGCGACATATTAATCACCGATATAGGGGTTTCTGTATTATGTAAAAATTTTGCACATAAACACTTTCAAATAAAATTCGATGAATGTCAAATATTTCAAAAATTGTCAGGAGAAGAACAGGTTTTATTATGTGCTCTTAATCATTTGTCTAAATAAACCCATTCGTTAATGCATTCGTTTGCGACTTTGTTTTAATCTAATATTCATTTTTTTAGCGTTTTTAATAAATGCAACTTTTCTCGTCCCAATGCATTTAAATTTTCCACGGGTTAGTTTTTTGTTATTAAAAATAGTTTTTGTACAAATGCCAATAGCTCGTGGCTCATTAGTAGGACTTACTTTTTTAATACATGAACACAATTTGTTAGCTAAAACCTTTTCAGCTGAAAGTTTTATTTCGGCATTATTTTTTGGAATATCTATGTTATAATAATTTAGTATCTTTACATAATCCGACTTGGTTAATTTGAATGGCATACCCTATTAATCTATGTAAATATTATAATTTTTTAGAGAAACCCTTGGTTCGCTTCTCATATTCTTTCGGCTAGCGCCTACAGAATATAATCGGAAAACTTCAACTCGCTACGCCACTTGCGCAGTGTCTACGTTTTCCTCCACTCACCTTCGTCTGTGTCTTGTTCCCATTCGTCTCGTTTTTTTCATAGATCTTTTATGCGTTCTAGTTTTGCGTCTTAATAAAGTGTGCTTTTTTCGATGACGTCTTTTTCCTCTAGCAGTGGAAGCTAATGATATCATAGCTCGATATTTTGCTATGTTGTGACATATAACTGATTTATCTATGAGGTCTGTTTTAAAGTTAAATTCTATGCGGTCTAACGGACATGTGCATTTTGTTAATTTATTAGGAGGCGTTAAACAATGTGAATTTAAACAATCTCTATGAAATCGATGTCCACATTCTTCTATTTCAACTGGTGGTCCATGCGGTGGTTCAAAATATAAATTATCCGCATTAAATATGCATAATGTTTCCATACAGATGGGGCAAATTCCCACATTATCATCAGATTCAACATATTCCGCATAATGACTCTTAATGTCCGCTTCAGTTTCAGGTTTATGTATTTTTTTATATTTTGTTTCAAGATCTATAGTCTCTTCTGATGTTACATTAAAATATTCATATGCATCTGATGGATAATTGCGCCAACCACCGAAACCATCGTCAAAATACGCGGAAGTAGGTGTTAATAGACCTTTGGTTCTCGTTTGCTGGTGTTCTACTTTTTTCCCTAAAAATAAGGCTTTGATTGATTTGCCTGTGGATTTATTACGAATTAAATAAAATTTTTTAACAAATAAATGATTTAATGGAACGGCTTTTGTGGTATTCATTATATATATATTTGATGATATAAAAATATTTGACAGGCGTCTAATACAATGAATATATTGTCATATAAAAAAATATACGTATAATTTAGATGAATACGCCATCTAAAATAGTGGTGTTTGATATGGATGAAACATTAGGATATTTCGTGGAACTCAGTATATTTTGGGATGCTTTAATAACGTATATAAAAGAAATAAATATAGCACATACTACTTCTCAAAAAGATTTTAATAAAATATTAGATTTATATCCTGAATTTATTCGCCCAAATATATTAACTATATTAAATTATTTAAAATATAAAAAAAAATCGGGCGAATGTGCAAAAATTATGATTTATACAAATAATCAAGGACCTAAACAATGGGCTTTATACATAAAAGAATATTTTGAAGATAAAATAAAATATGGATTGTTTGATCAAATTATATGTGCTTTTAAAGTTAACGGAAAACCATTAGAATTGGGTAGAACAACACACGATAAAACGTTTTCAGATTTTATAAAATGTAGTAAAGTTCCCACGAATACCCAAATATGTTTTTTAGATGACACATATTATCCAAATATGAATAACGATAATGTTTATTATATAAAAGTGAAACCATATATGCATGATTTATCACATGATTTATTAATTAAACGTTTTATTTCGAGCGATTTTGGTAAAACGATTTTGAAGGATAAAAAGGAAGCTGATGCTTTCAACACTTTTATGAAACAATTTATGATGAAATATGACTACATATATGTGGAGAAAAAAACAAAGGATTATGATATTGATAAAATTGTAACTAAAAAAACGATGATACACCTACAAGACTTTTTCAATAAACATAATAAAACGGCATATCCAACTCTAAAATTCAAAAATACTCAGCAGCAACAAAGTCGAAAACATAAATTAGTACATAATAAAACATTAAAGAATAGGCGCTAGTTCAAGCTGTATTTCATCTAGGTAACTTTTGAGAAGTTGATTTACTGCGGATGTTGTAAATAATAATACTCCTGCACTAAATGCTATTTTTCTATCAAGCTCGGAAAATTTAATAACTCTAAATGCATTGAAGCGCCATAATAAAAATAAACTAATATAAATTTTTACATAATAATCTAGATCATCTAAATATGCTGGTGCATTTTTGAATAATCCGAATGCTAAACCGGCATACGTTAGATACGAAATAAAAACGAACACATTGAACATATTATTTTGCAGATCATGTATTATTTTATCAAACATCTATATATATTAAATACTTATTATATATTTTACGTTTTCTTTTTACGTTTTCTTTTTACGTTTTCTATCTTTAGAATTATTAGATTGCAATATAATAAAATAATATGTTTTATTATATTAATGGCTTCAACATATGCTTTTGGTAAAAATGAGAACACATCCCAAATAACGGATTCAATAAATAGAAGGATATACGATAGAAATATTCCGTCCCAAATTCTGCAGCCGTATTTAAATGTTAGACCGGTTATGACAAAATATTCTATCATGCCCATAGTTGATCCAAGAGCGCCTATTAAAACTCCTTTAGAACAAATGCCAGTGTATAATACAAGTAAGGTATTTAATCCTGGGAATGCTACTGCACCATGGTCTGGCTACGCATCAAATGTAAATGTAGAGTCTGAATTAAGGAATCAAATTTATGCATTGCAAAAATGCAGTCAATCTGTATACGTGCCTAATAGCAATAGCGATTTATATAAATTTAGTTTTAAAGCAGACAAACAAGGTGGACAACAATATCAACCTTTTCCAGAGTTATTTACTGAGGAAAAATTCAATTCATTTAATCCGAATCCCGAAAATGTGGGGGATGGACTATTCAACAACTGCACACGCCAACAGATTAAGGATTTAACGGGGAAATCTGTAAATGGATGCAAGTATTAGATGTATTCTGCATCTTTAGCGAAGGAATATGCGAATTATTATCAGACATAAATATAATATGTCTAATAATACATTACCTGATAATAAACTTTCTGATATAGATCTAGAATACTTAATAAATAAAGAACTATATGGAAAATCCATCGGTAGTAAAATGCAACCACATGTTAAATTAAATAATAAAAAGGATAAAAAGTTTTATAAAAAGCGGATATATGATTTGACGAAACAATTATTAAGCAATGAGCAACCATCTACATTATTTCCAGATGTACGAAACACGTTTGACAATTATATAAAAACTTGTATTTCATATTTTAAGGTAATTGACACATCTGATATAATTCAAGAGGATTATGATAATTTATTGGGACCAATAAATAATGCTACTAGTTTTGATAATGTAGCTGGTGTTGATAATATGGACAATATAGATGAAATAAACAAATTAATGATGCGTTCTATAAAAATAATGGAGCCAAATGCGCTTGAAAAATTAGTAAAAAGAACGATTACTAAAAAGGAGATAGAACCTATAATACCACAACAAAAGGATATTAATTTAAAAGATCCCGTTTTGAAAAATAAAGGAATTCGTAAAAAGAAAAATATCACTAATAAATATGACGAAAATGTTATATTGGAAAAAGACAATCACTCGAAAAAATAAAAATAAAAGCAAAGGAGGAAAAATTCATAAAAATAAAAATAAAAGGAGTCATAATACCAGCAGACACAATAACACCAAACGCAATACAAAAACATTAAAGTTTAAAGAAAAGTTGCATAATTATTCAAAGTTAGTAAAATTAAGATGTAGTCCAAAAGAGAAGAAAAATGGATTTAGTTGTTTAGAAGATGATACGATATATAAATTAAAAGAATTATGGAATGCCAGACACCCTGATGCTAAAATAGTTACAAATGACTCACATGAGATATGGGAACTATTGACTCGCAATATGAGCAATGTTTGCAACACAGAGTCTTGTTGGTTAAAACAAAAATTTGTCAATGGAAAATTAGACAAAGAATTGGCTAGTTCTTTTGCACCGATATCCCCATCTGAATGGAAAAAGAATCCAAATGAATGGCTTTCTAGTATGGATATATTAAATGTAATGAAACAATATGAAAAGGCGTATAAATGTTTCGATTTTATAGGACCATCTCCCATAGATTTCGATACACATCAATTATATGGTGAATGTGTGTGGGAGGAGTTGTGTCATTTTAATGTAGAGAATGAAATCAAAAATGGTAAATTTAAAATAGGTATTATATTTAATTTAGATCCACATAATCTTGGAGGGAGTCATTGGGTTTCCATGTTTATAAATATTAAAAAATCGATAATATTTTATTTTGATAGTGCAGGGGATGAAATACCAAAGGAGATGATGACATTTGTTGAAAGAGTGAAAAAACAAGGTAAAGCATTAAAGTCTCCTATAAATTTTAAATTTGATCAAAACTATCCTGTAGAACATCAATATGGAGATACCGAATGTGGAATATATAGCTTATATTTTATAGCACATATGTTAGAAGATAGACACACAAGTGAGTATTTTAAAAAGCATATCCTATATGATAAATATATGGAAAAATTTCGTAAGATATATTTCAACGATGCCTTATAAATAATATAATTAAAAATTTTATAATAAAAACATTTTGTTGTTTTAGTATAAAATGAATAATAAGCAGGATAAAATAAACAAAAATAAGTCTAATGATAAACCAGTTGATAAACCATCTGATAACTCAGTAGATAAACCAGCTGATAACTCCGTAGATAAACTAGTAGATATCCCAATAGATAAACCAACAGAATCAATAAAACAAATGAATGAGGTTGTAGATCAATCTTCCAATAAGGTCAAATTGTCTGACAAGCAAAACGAGGAACAACAGCATATGTGCAAACAATTTATATTAGATCCATTGTCAGTAATTATAAAATTAGCTATTATTAGTCATAAGCCTGTTGGTACAAAAATAAGCATATGTAATAATTTGGTAGGCATACAAGAGAATGGAATATTTCAACCAATTGTCAGATTTATATTGCAAAATACGAAAGAAGACTTGCATTTTTTATATAATCCCATTGAACTCGCATGTAAACATTTTTTATCCGACACATTTACTGCAAAAATGCCCAATATTAAACATTTATTTGAATGCGCTTTGTATGGATTATCAAAATTAGATCAAACATATAAATCTAGTCCCACTATTGTGCTATGTCTGCATTATTATTCCAATTTGATACTAAATCATCTCAATAAGCCATATAATAGTAAATTATTTAAACCTGACACAATGTCGCTACTATATACGGGTCTATTGGTAACTAAATTAACAAGCAAATGGACAAATGTAAAACTACAAATGGTTTTGGATCTGAATGAATATTTGATAAATAATGACAATTCAGAGGATAATCTAAATGGTCTGGAAATGTTTATGAAGGATTTTGATAATAAAATACAACAAGCATTTCTTTCTTTGTATATTACAAAACTACCTACTTCATTAGATACTATTAGCATATAAGTATATAAATAATACATGTATTATTCAGTATAATACAAAAATAATGAGCAATGTATCTGAATTTATAAAACCCGACAATGTTGAGATATTATGGGAGGTAATTCTAGATGAAAATGTGATCAATACAAATGACCCAAATCAAATAACCAATATTAAAAATTATTTTAACAATCAACTTAGAACATATTACGAAGGAGAGAAAATGAATCCTAACGCTTTCAATTTATTTCAATTGAATAAAAATTTTATTTCCAATTTTATAACGAATATTCACACACAACAGAATCAACAAAAACCTCAGTTGACTTTAAAAAATCCTTCGGTTACATCCGGCTCGCAGCAAAAGCCTGATTTAGTTACATCCGAAGATATTCATACAGATAGAAAAAATAAATTTGATAATGATTTAGCTGCTAGAGTAAATGAGTTTCAAAATGCAATGGCATTACCTATTCCAGAAGCACCCAAGTTTAGCGATAAATTAGATAAACCAATAAATGAAATGGAAGCACTAATCGCACAAACATTGGCACAACGAAATTTTGAAATAGAACAAATACATAAGGGTACAAATAAAAACGATGCGGAAAAATGGTTAAAGGGTGAGATCACCTCTATTAAATCATACTCCGGAACGTCAGTGGAGGAGTATAATCAAAAAACTGCTGGTCGCGAAGCAACCATCCGTTTTCCTCCAAATAAAAATGCACCAAAACAACAACAGATAAATCATAGTCAAGAAATAAACTATATACAAATTGGAGAAAATATGGACTCGAATAATATAAATAATGACATTATTACATTACCTAATAATATATATTCTCCTTCTAATTCTAATACTAATTATAATTCCACACCCACATTGAAAAAATCAATATCATGGGCTACAAATGATAATAATATTAAGCTATCTATTGCGGAAGAACCAGTTGCACTCCTTCGGCTAACGCCTACAGAGTTCAATCATTCACCTACGCCTTCGGCTACGGCGAACAGCACAAACATTTTTTCAAAACTAAAATCTGTTGCATCTGTTGCACAAGTGTCATCACCAACAGGCGTAACAAAAGAGTTAGATTCTTTAAAAATAGAATTTGCACTTATGAATAAAAAATTAGATAGCATTTTGGAGATACTTAAATCAACACCTACACATTTGGAGGAAAAAACTTTGACACTTCTCTCCACTACATAGTGTCTACATAGTGTCTACGTTTTCCCCCACATCCTTTTTGTTTTCCTCAAAATTCTCATTCTTTTTTTAATCGTTCTTCTTCCTCTTCCTCCTTTTTTACTGGGAACGCAGGTGCTATTCGGAAGAGGGCTCTCACAATGTTCTTTCCATTCTTCAATCGAATGTTTAAGTGTAATATTTTCCATTAAAATTGTATTTTTGAATTTTTCATTTGTCCTAGGACTTTTAGTATCTCTAGGGTATTTTGTAAACCATTCTTGTATAGCTGCACGCTCATAGCTATACCCATCTGAAGTTATTACAGGATTTACCATCAATTCTAAAGTAATAGGACAAAAAAAACTAGGAGGAGTATTAACTGGTAATATTGATGATGTAAATGCGAGTGTAGGAACATCTGGACCTAAACAATGAGATACAACCATATTTCGATATGATTGTGTGGATACTCTTCCTTCCTCACTTATTACGTTAAGACATGCCTTTAATAAGTCCAATTTATTTTTATTATCAATTTTATCAATATTATCAGTTTCATTGATCGCTACACCTTCCTTAAGCGGGCGAGGATATAACTTATATAGGTATATTTTGTCGTGATATTCGATCTTATCTGATATATAGCTAATGATATTATTTTTGTTTAAAAATGCTAATTGCAATGGTAATGTTTGAGGTATATAAGTATTAGTTGTATTGTTCAAACAACAATATATTACCATATTTCTAGATTCAATAATAGTAGGATCTAATTGTTCAGGACGTATTTCATTATCAGGTTTCAATGTTTTTGAACATGCTAGTAACAACGCGTATTTATCCTCAGGAATAGTAGAAGATTTACATGCTTCTAGTATAAGGGTATAAAGACCATCTCTATCCCGTATATTTTTTTGTAATTTCAGATCCCTTTGTTTTGTTCGCGCGTTTTTTTCATCCTCCTCACTATCACTCATAATACAATAGATATATATATATATTATATTATAAAAAACTGCGGTTCGTTCCATTATACCTTTTTAACCACATTTTCACCACGTTCATTCTTTTCCACTATGTATACCAAAGATGGTTCTATTCCGGGATTTTCTAATGCGCGTTTATAACTATCCAAATCATACAAATAGGTCATTCCTTTTTCTGGAATTTTACGAGATATATATGTTTTACCTCGTAAAGTCGTTTCAACCCCCCGCCATGTTATTTTTTCTTTATTCATTGCTGCACTGGTGTCGGGTTTATCCTTTTTATAATTGGGATCATATGCAAATTTATCGGGAGATGGATTGCCAAATTGAAGACAATGTAATTGTTCCTTTGCTCCAGCTCTAGAATACAATGAACAATCTATGGATGCTTCCTTGATTGCAGTTGTTATTTTTGTACTTACTTCTTCTTTAATGAGAGAAATTTCAAATAATGCTTGATCGCTTGTAAAAGGAATATAGTCCATTTTTTCTTTATCTGGTGTAATTTGATACTTCTTTTTACTTAAATCCTTTTGTTTTAATTCTATAGAAACATCACTTTTCACTTGTTCTGGAGAAAATGTCATTAAATAAACAAACACTTCAACCGATTGTAGTTCTTCTGGTAAATTTTTATGACTGCAAATACGGCGTGCCCTGCCAATAACCTGTTCCATACGTGCTGGATGCCAATACGGCTCCATAATATGTACATATCTTGTATTACGGAGATTAATGCCTTCTGAACCGGATGCAGTAATCATTAAAACCTTGATAATTTCACCCACATTGTTATTGTGTGCGATGCTATTTAGTTCCGCTGCAAAAGAGGGAGTGAGTTTATTCCATTCACCATTAAATATATTAAGTATCGTCTCTTTTTCATCCTTTGTTTCAGTACCAGTGTATAATGCAAACGTAGGTTTACCACGATTTTCCTCGCTTATGTCTAATGCCCACTCGCCTGCAACATCCTTTTTAATTTTAAATTGGGTATATCCATTTTCTTCGAGCACCATTTTAAACATTCCAATGCCTTCCAAAGTTCGAAATTGACTATACACTAAATGTACTCCAATATGATCAGCAGATTGAATATTCTCTAACATATGCAAATATTTAGGACTATATGTTTCTAATCCTTCAGGACTCAAATAATCTTCTGCATGTTCTTTCACAAATTGAATCGCATTTCGCATACGTTTTTCATATGTAGCATCACCCATAGTATCTATTATTTGATCACCTTCTAATTCGTTAGTGTCTTTTTCATCGTCCTCATTTGCATCTTCTGTCATTTTATCATTTAGTTTCATAGCCCCTTCATATACATTTTCTAGTTGCGTATTTGTCATTTCAGCGGTTTCCTTTTCTTCAATGGGTAAGGGTCTTCCTGGAGGTTTCGGCATAACAAAATTACAAAAAAGACGAGAGAATATACGATAGGTAGAGGTGGGTTCTTTATAAATACCATTTTCATCTACTGCACCCTTTTTCTTTTTGGATTGTTTTTCCATATTTCTCTCTTGTTTGCGTGCTTCTTCATAAATAGTAAATTGATAATCACTCATAGGAATTCTTATCACATGATAATCAGTGACTTTGTCATATCGAGGTAATAATTTTTCTTGAGCACTTCTGAAATAAGATGTCAATCCCATGATACGTTTTTTCAACATGTCTACATTTGTAATTTTTCCTGTGCTCGAATCAATGAATAAATTCACAAAATCGTCGAATTTATCTGGCAGGGCTTTATAGTTATCAATGGTCGGTTGTGATATCACTTCAATCTCATTCTTTTTCAATATCCGAATTATATTTTGTTGGAATTCTTCGTCACTAAGAGTTCCAGGGTCCACTACGCGTTTAGTACCTGACTCGTCACGACGTGTGTATGATTTATTTGTAACGCCGTGATATTCATCTGTTTTTTCTTTATTTTCAAATCCAAATGGATTACGGGTAATTGATAATTTTGGAGATGGTTTGTCGGAATAATCTAAATAATCTACCAGTTTCTCTCTTATAAACATTTGATGAAGCGATTCTTTATTTACAGGTAGTCTTGTTTTGATATCTAATGAGAAATGCCATGTTTTGATATACCCACGTAAAATATTAAAGAGTATCCCAACTTCGTTTGGGTAATTGATAATAGGAGTACCTGTAAGAAGAACTATTCTGGCATTTTTAGCGCTCATTAAATCTTGATATAAATTTAGCGCCAATGAAAATGGACGTCTTTCTATATCTCCTGTTTTTTTATTAACCGGCGCTTCCTTTTCTTTTCCTATTTTATTTACTATTCTACTAATTAAATTATGTGCTTCATCAATGATAACAACCGCATCATCAAACAAATTTTTCTCGAAATTATTTGTCATGTCTCGCCATTTATCTCTGCGCAACCCATTATAATTAATAAAGCTATATTTTGTTTCGATCATTTCATTTATTTGGTCATCTAATTTTTTCTTATCTACTGGACTAAGTTCCGGGTATGGTGCGTTCTTTGAAACATTTACTAACCAAGCTCCGCCTTGTTTGTCTATATAAGAAACAGACAGGTTTAACATACTAGAAAGTGTATTTATCGCTTCTGGGTGTTTCGTAGTATCGATCCACTCCCAATACTGGTTTGTCTTGTAAAGCGCATCTCCGCATTTTTTTAATTCGGCTATGTAGTTTGGACGTAAAGATGCGGGTGTCATAACTATTACCTTTTTATTGTTTTTCATACCTTCTGCCAAGGCGATAGAAGTGCATGTATTGTGTGTTACCGAAAAATCGCCCATTAAATAACGACAATTTCCGTCCAACATAAAACCATAATATTCACCTTCTTCAGCATATTCTACTTTTATTTTTGTAACTAATGCATCTACTATGCGTGATTTTGGAGAGGCTTGTTTTCGTGGTATTAGAGTTGGTATTAGTTCAAGACCAGGTCCTGTTATACGTATAGACCACGCTTTTCTACTTTTTTTTATGCGAGTATAACAAGCAAATCCTAGACTTCTTACTAAAAACACTATGTCATTCATTAATGTTTTTTTATTTTGTGTAAATACAAAATCACCATTTTTACATAAATGACCACATATATCTATCAATCCTGCTAATAATAATAACCTGTTTGTCCGTGAATTGCATTTATATATAAAGGGAATAGTACCTTTCACAAATATGGCTTTAGATTCTTCATCCAAATTAGCAATTTTTGTGTGAATTTCAGTTAATAATGCCTCGTATTTGTGTGTTTTTCCACTAAGCCAACATCCAATAGTATATGGGTCCAATGGCAGATCTTTTTCTGAAAATGTAAGAGGTACCTTGTATCCTTTTAGTAGATTCTTTTGCTTATCCGTTAATAATAAATATTCTTTTACAGAAACTTCAATAATATTCTTATTCGTATCATCATTTTTTTGGATAGTTTCAAAAAAAGCGATGGCTGCCGCCTTTTTTGTATTTTTATCAAGATCGTCGGTTGTATTAAATGTAAATGTGTTTACCTGAAAATTATTATCTTCTATCCATTGAACCATATAATTAGATACAGATGTATGTTTATTAAGACGTAATTTGGGGAATCCCGGAGCTTTTAAACACAGAATATGTTCTTTGTTTACCTTATATTTATCTTCACAATTAGAAATAATATTGTACATCATGTCAGTGCCACGAGCCAAGGAGAGAACTTGTCTAGGAGTGGAATCATCTCCCATTAGGGTATCACCAACCACTATATTTTCTACTAATTTAATCTCACCTGTAGCCATTATAATTGGAGTGCCTTTTGCGTGACATTTACCGCTACCCAGTCCGTGATAGAGTAGAAGTCCTCTATAAGGAGTGTATAAATTCAAATAATCTCGTACCACCATTTGATGAATCAATAAAGAAAATTGTTGTGCATCGTTGCCTATATTGTCGCATGTAATTTGAGATGTGTCGTCTAAAATTTTCTCTCTATATGGTTCAAATAAGGAGTTCATTGCGTTTATAAATATTTCTCTGTTATTCATGTAGTAACTACTCACCTTGTAGTTGACCTTTAATTGTTTTTCAG
>Ga0114970_10001694_pt1 | contig 16513 bp, 13 predicted proteins | sample M_140205_XF_Meta_FD_87030 | JGI IMG/M metagenome (GOLD analysis project Ga0114970, IMG submission 87030) | Freshwater microbial communities from Lake Montjoie, Canada to study carbon cycling - M_140205_XF_MetaG | ecosystem: Environmental > Aquatic > Freshwater > Lake | place: Lake Montjoie... | reverse complement strand
TCTCCGGAAAGCATGCCGAATACGCCAGCAAGGCAGAGAAGAACCGACTGGTGGAATTCCCCGGTTTGACAGCCAGCCGTCGCCGCACACTCCGGGCGAAGCCGGGTCAAGGAGTCACCCAGCTGGCCTATGCCCGAGCTGGAGTTATCACCCCGGAAATGGAGTTCATCGCCATCCGCGAGAACATGGGACGGGCCCAGTTGGCCGATTTATCGGGAGACCGAGCCCGCAATGAGTTGTCCAAGCAGCATGCTGGATCTAGTCAATTGCCGGACAGTCCGTATTCGCCATCGATTTTCCGTCGGTTCCCTCAACGGATACCGGCCGAGATCACCGCTGAATTTGTCCGGAGTGAAGTGGCCGCCGGGCGGGCTATCATCCCCTCAAATATCAATCACCCGGAGAACGAGCCGATGATCATCGGTCGGAATTTTTTGGTGAAGATCAATGCCAACATCGGCAACAGCGCGGTGGCCTCCAGCATTGAGGAAGAGGTCGAGAAAATGCGCTGGGCCACCAAGTGGGGAGCCGACACGGTGATGGATCTTTCGACGGGCAAGAACATCCACGCCACCCGGGAGTGGATCTTGCGGAACTCCCCGGTGCCTATCGGGACCGTTCCCATTTATCAGGCTTTGGAAAAGGTGGGCGGCAAGGCCGAGGATCTGACTTGGGAAGTTTATCGGGACACCCTCATCGAGCAGGCCGAACAAGGGGTCGACTATTTCACCGTTCACGCCGGGGTGCTCCTGCGATTCATCCCGATGACGGCCCGTCGCATGACCGGCATTGTCAGCCGAGGTGGCAGCATCTTGGCCAAGTGGTGCTTGGCACACCATCGCGAGAATTTCCTCTACACTCACTGGGACGAAATTTGTGAAATCATGGCTGCCTACGATGTCAGCTTCAGCATCGGTGATGGCTTGCGGCCGGGATCCATTGCTGATGCCAATGACGAGGCACAGTTTGGAGAACTCCAGGTGCAAGGAGAACTGACGCAGAGAGCGTGGAACCATGGCGTGCAAGTGATGAACGAAGGCCCGGGTCATGTCCCCATGCACATGATTGAAGAGAACATGGCCAAGCAGTTGGAGTGGTGCCAAGAAGCTCCGTTTTACACCCTCGGGCCACTCACGACGGATATCGCTCCGGGTTATGATCACATTACCAGCGGCATCGGGGCTGCGATGATCGGTTGGTTCGGATGCGCGATGCTCTGCTACGTAACTCCCAAGGAACACCTGGGATTGCCCAATAAAAAGGACGTCAAGGATGGGGTGATCGCCTACAAGATTGCGGCCCATGCTGCGGACTTGGCCAAGGGTCATCCGGGAGCTCAAAATCGTGACAATGCGCTGAGCAAGGCACGCTTCGAGTTCCGCTGGCAGGATCAGTTCAACTTGGGTCTTGATCCGATCACGGCCCGTGAATTCCACGATGAGACCCTACCGCAGGAAGGAGCCAAGACCGCTCACTTCTGTTCCATGTGCGGCCCTCATTTCTGCTCCATGAAGATCACCGAGGACGTCCGCAAGTATGCGGCCGAACAAGGGCTGGCCGCCGAAGAGGCCCTGAAGAAGGGCCTCGAAGAAAAATCCCGAGAGTTCGTCGAGCAGGGAGCTGAAGTTTACTCGAAGGCCTAAGCCGGAGTCGTTGAGCTCAGCCGCAACGATGCAGTTGCAGACCGTATCGTTGCGGCAACCCTCGAGTCGATTGAACCGGTTCCGAGCTCTGATTCAGACCGAACGCCCAGAGTGATCGGGACTAGCAGTTCAGGCCTTGCGCACGAAGCAGGCTTTGAGACCGATGGCGACCCCATCGATCTTGCAGGAAATTTCGTGATCTTCATCCACCAGACGGATGGGCTTGGATTTCGATCCGCCTTTGAGAACCCCGGAGGAACCACGCAGGGGAAGGTCTTTGATGAGGATCACGCAGTCGCCGTCATTGAGCACAGTGCCATGAGCATCCTTCACAATCCGGGGTGCGTCTGGGGCCTCGGCTTCCGTTGCGCGTTCCCACTCATGCCCGCAAGTGAGGCACTCCCATTTCGCGGGGTGTTCCATCACATCGGTCATCTCACACATCGGGCAGGCAGGCTTACTCATCCAACCAACAGGCTATCTGGGCCGAGGTGCGGATGGAAACCGAATCCGGGTCTCAAAAAGTGACGGTACACTCCACCCACGCATAAAGGGTGTCGCCATTTGGATTCGCATTCGGGGCATTTTGGAGAAAGGAGCCCTTGAAGAGAGTGGCCACACCGGTATCGAGGCGACAGTTACCCGGAAGGATGTCCCAGCGGATCCGAGCTTCCAGTTGTTGTCCTACATACGATCCGGACAGTCCGGAGGAATCCCGTACCCCAGCAGCAGTGAAGGCATCGAAGGGACTCTCCAACCAAATCCATCGGTGGCTCAGAGTGGTTTCCAGAGTCTTGGTGGGTCGGATGGAACCCCGAATTTCCGGTGATCGTAAGTTAGCTCGGGCAATCGCGCCATAGAGGCCGGTGGGGCCAAATTCAAAGCGGCGGGCTCCGAAGAGGGTGTCGAAGCGCTGGTTCTGCCCATCATTGGGGTTGCGATCGCCGCTGGCTTGGTCGACGCGAACACCCAATCGAGGTGTGCCGCGGGCCTCCCACGTATACCCGGCCCCGCTTTGGAACATCCAAGCGGTGTGGTCGAGATCGGCGGACAGGCCGGTTCCCGATCGCGAAGAGCCTCGTTGCAGGGACGCCTCGGCTTCGAAATCCCATTGGTCGGGTTTGGCATTGCGGAAGAGACGACTCCCGGTTGTGTGCAATCGTCGATGGCGACGCGAGGGATCGGTGTCTTCAAAAAGACCTAACCAATAGGCTTCTATCCGAGCATCCAATCCAAGGCGGCGAGAGGTCGCGTACACGCCATAGAATTGTTGACCGAAACTCTGAGTGTCGGCGGTGATCTGGTTGTCGAGTAGGGACGGAGCATCTTCGGGAAGACGTCGGACCGGCAGGAACGCAACGCTTCGAATGGAGGCGTCGGAATCACCCGTCCAAAGCCAATCGACACCGGTGAAGGAATTGATGGTGTTGCGATAGGCGTTGCGTGCAACCAATCGCCGATTCCCCAAATCGAGGGTTTCGCGACCGAACTGGATTCGGTGCTTGCCGCCGGAGAAGAGGGGGCCGGCATCCCAACGAACCTGAGCCTGAAGCAAATCCACTGCATTGACCTGCGTTGTGTCGATAGCGCTGCCCGAATCGGAGAGGTACTGCCGAGAATCCATGACCTCAGCCAACAGCCCCACGGGATCGGTTTTGATTTGTCCGAGCAGGCTGGTTCGGAGCGCCAACGCCTGGTCGCTACCCGGACGCCCGGTGCGAAAATTATTGCCGAGAGATTCGTACCGAAGCCGTTGTTCCAGGCCAATATCCGCCCACTCAGGAAGATCGAGTGCCGAGCGAAGACGCCAGGGACCCTCCGCCGCGAGGGTTGAGAACCCGGCTAACATCAGACAAAGGAACCGGAAACCCGATGAGGAAACGTTTGAGGTGATCATGAAACCGGTCTCGGATCAAAAAGACTGAACGCTCGTTGGTGAAGCCTTTTCGGGTCCGGCGTTGGAATTAAACCCTCGACGGCATCGAAGCGGGGCGTAATACCCGAGCCAAGCCGTCGCGCTGTCTGAACGGCTCGATCCACCATGACTTTGAAAATGCCGAAATCCAGCGTCGTCGCGGTCGCTGCCGTGACCCTGTTCTCCACCTCCCTGATGGGACAGTCCGTCTTCAAAGACGCGTTCGAGTCGAACACTTCGGCCAACTATGATGTGCGGGTGGGTTATTACGCCGGGACCTCGACCAACGACTACACTCTGGATTGGTCGTACGACTACAGCGCTCTGACCTTCAACCGATTTGCATTCCAGACGGCAACGCCCGAAAATTTGCCGGTTCCGACAGCGCCCAATTCTGCAGCGGGTGGATCGAAGGGACTCAAGATCACGGTCAACAAGAACGATGACGAGCCGGGTCGCTTTGCCCTGAGTCTTTACCCGAAGACCGCGAATTTTTCCGGAGACTATGTTCTTAAGTTCGACGCCTTCTTGAACCATGCGTCCTTTGCAGACAGCGGAGTCGGAACCTCTGAGTTCCTCACGTTTGGTCTGAACCACTCGGGAGATTTGGTCAACTGGGGCGTGCTGTCGGGAGCGGAGCAGCGAGAGGATTTCGCGACCGAGGCCATCGGTGGGAGCGGCAGCGATGGCCTCTGGTTTGGAGTTGTCGGAGACGATGGCGCAGCGCGGGGTCTTCAAAGCTGGGAAGGACAGGCCGGACAAGCCAGTCGTTACCTGGAAGGCGAAGCCGCGGGGGTTCCGGATCGCGATGGCAATGGTAACCCGGATGACAATGGCAACGAGCCCTTCCTTCGAACCCAGTTTCCGTCACCGCGGTTCGAGGCCCCAGGTGTCCTGGGTAAGCGGTGGGTCCAGGTCGAAGTGAGTCAGGTGGGTGATGTGATTACCTGGAAGATCGATGGGCGGATCATCAGCCGTCACACTAACACGAGTCCCTGGAAATCCGGGCGAGTGATGGTGGGCTACATGGATCCCTTTGCAGGCGTGGCCGAGGTGAAGGGGGAAAGTTGGCTGCTCATCGACAATCTTCGCGTTGAAACGGTGCGGACCGTGGTGGTTAACACCGCCGACAACGCCTCTCCGGCGGGTGATGGGAAAACCTCTCTGGCGGAGGCGCTCAAAGACGTTCGCTCCAATGACCGCATTACCTTCAATATCCCTGGTGTCGGGCCGCATTATTTGATCACACCGACCTTGGGTTATCCGATCATCCAGGCCGACAACGTGTTGATCGATGGCTTGAGCCAACCGGGAGCTTCGGCCAACACCAATGTCCTTCAGGGTTCCGACACCGCCCAATTGCGGATTGTTCTCGATTCACGGGCCGGGGGTCGCTTCGCACTGACCGACTACGGAGATCATGGGTTTGGAGACAGCGAGAGCGCGATGTTACCGATTCTCAATTCTCGTAACTTCACCCTGCGTGGTGTGGCCGTGCTGAGTGCGACCGGTGGCGATTCCGCTGAAGACCCGTTTATCTATGGCGTGGCGTTGATCGGTGCTTCGACCGAAGCCCGTATCCAAGGTTGCTGGTTCGGCGTTGATCCGGCCAAACCCACGGCTCTGGGAGTTCGCGGTGGGCGGGCCGCAGTGGCTTCCTTCAAGTGGGACAATGATATCACCTCCGAGGGATTGGTGATCGGCACCGATTCAGACGGTTTCGGGGATTTGGCAGAACACAACCTGATCACTGGGCAATTGTTGGCCGTCCATTTGGAGACTCCCAATGCTCGGATTTCAGGCAACCGCTTCAACTATCTCCCCGATGGATCGGTCTTCGATTATTCGCAAGTGGCGGGCTATCTCGGGCAATTCACCGACATGGAAGCCATTGAGAACGGACGAGGCCATTTCATGCTCATTGGAACCGACGGGGACGGCATCAACGACGCCAACGAGCGGAATTATTTTGGACCGCTCAACTATGATGTGGTGGTGGAGTTTTGGCGCACGGCGACCGGCGTGGTCATGGCCGGAAACTCTTTTGGATACGGACCGTCGGGATCGGTGCTCTTTAAAAATCCGACTCCGATTAGCCTCACCACGGTCCGGAGCTATTCGACCCTCCGGGTGGGTTCTGACTTCAGCGGGCCGGCTGAATCCGATGCATTGGAAGCCAATACGTTGTCCGGGATGAGTGCTCCGATGATTCGTTTCCACGGCAGCAACGGGACAGCGGACCAGCCGGCACGAGTCGTCTTTCGCGGCAATGTGTTATCCGGAAATGTCGGCAGTGCTCCGTGGGACGCCGCGAGCGGCCTGGCGGTTGACAAATTCTATGGATTGGCTCTGGCCGAACCGACTGGTGAAGTCCGGCCGGTGATCCAGACCAATTCCACCGTCACCACGCTTTCAGTTCGCGTGCCTGCGCGCAACCCAAGCAACGCGACGGGAGGTATTCAGTTGGATGTGGCTTTGGCGGATCCGTCGGGTTTGACGGCGACCTCAGAGGCATACCCCAATGGCTCGGTTCAAAGTCTTAAACACGTGAAGCAAGTGACCTTGGACGCCTCGATGGACGGCGGATTGGTGGACATTGATTTAACCGGACTGGCCATGAGTGCCGCGGATTTGAAGCGAATCACCGTCTCGGCCAGCTACGTTCTGGATGCGGTGGCCGCAACCGATACAACGATTGCTGTGCCGGTGGCCGCTGTGACGTCTCCGTTCTCGGCCATCTTGGGAGGATTCGATGTTCCGACGACGCCCATTCGAGTGGCAGTGACTCTGACGGGCAACACGCTCGGACTTTCTTGGACCGGAGGCCTGCCGCCTTACAGCGTGCAGGTTCGGGGTGCCTTGGATGCCCCATGGCAGAATTTGCTCACGACCAATGACTTAAAGACCACGGTGCCGGTCACCAACAGTGCGGCCTTCTTCCGCATCAGCGGAAACTGACGCAGTGCCCGTTGGCAGAGCCAAGACCCCTCCCGTCCAGGCGACGGGGTCTTGGCTCGGTGACGGGTGCCAGACTCATCACTTTGCTAATGAAGCTGGTATTCTCTGAGGCGGTCGCAGATCCCAGCCGCTACGTCTATCCGTATGCGGTCTGGGCATTTCCGGAACCCACAGAAAGCCCAGCGGATTTATTTGCTGCCGGATTTCTACCATCGGCTCCCGATCTGTCCCGCTTCTACATGGGGCGCCAATTGCGGGTTCCGCTAGGAGAATGGCGAGCCTCTTCCGAAAACCGCCGTGTGCTGCGTAAGGTCGGAAATTTGCAGTGCGAGTTGGTGCCCCGCGATCGCTTTGATTGGACGCCGGAGCGCCGAGCGGCCTGGTTGGCCTTTGCCGAGGCGCGCTTCGGTTCCGGTGTCATGCCCGCGGCCCGGTTGGATCGACTGCTAGCGGGTCGTGTGATCTCCCACGTACTGGTGTTCCGGGACGGCGGTGGTGATGGACCCGAACGGGGAGTGGCTCTGCTCTACCTCGAGCCGCCGCGCATGGCCTATTATTATTATGCGTTCTATGACTTGTCCGATTCGGGCAGCCATCTCGGGATGGCCATGATGACGAGGGCAGTGGCTTGGGCTCAGGAAAGTGGTTTGGGCCACCTGCACTTGGGTACCTGCTATACAGACAAGGCCCTCTATAAGACTCAGTTCGAGCCGATAGAATTTTTCAATGGGCACCGATGGTCGCGCAATCGGGATGAATTGCGGCACCTGCTCCGGACCCAGCCCGAAACCCATCGGTTGGAGTCGCCGGAGTATCAGGCGTTTCTCGATGGCGGCTTGTTGGCCGCTGCGGCCGTTTCGCCATTCCGGATCTCGCTCAACGCTTCAAGCTGAGTTCGATGGCATCCAAAACTGGTTGTCGCCACGCTTCGTAACCGTCCGCGTTGAGGTGGAGGCGGTCGGCGGCAAAAAATCGAGGATCGGGTTTTCCCCGGGAGTCGAGCAACGGCGAGGCCACGTCGATGACGCGCACACGCGGATGAGACTGCGGGAGGAGTTTGAGCCGCCGGTTGAACTCCGATTGGACTTCAAGGAGATGCACCCGTGATGGGCTCGGCTTCACCGTGAGCAAGAGGATCGAGGTTCCCCGGAGTTCGGTTTCGGCTCGCTCCAAGAACACGGCCAGATCTTGAGCGATCTCCGCAGGAGTTTGGCCTTCGGCCAAGTCGTTATCGCCTTCGTAGACCACAACTACAGAGGGGCCATAGGGCAGCACCACACGGTTGAAGAACCGCAGCAGATCCTTGAAACGGGAACCGCCAAAACCGCGGTTGAGCACTGGCCGCCCGTGGATCGAGGTCGGCAAATGGGTCCATAATCGGATACTAGAACTGCCCACGAACAAAATGGGCCGCGGCGGCGGCGGAACCTTTCTGTCCAGGGCTTCAAATTTTAGAACCTCCGGCTCAAAACGGTTGGTGGAGGCCAATTCAGCGGCGTTCAAAGGAACCAGAAGGATCAGTAGAGAGATCCAGGCAACTAACCAGAATCTCATGCAGGTGGGATCGGTGAGAATTCGTCGGCATGATAAGAACTGCGAACTAAAGGACCCGAGGCCACATGGGTGAATCCCATGGCATCACCCTCACGCCGGAGCGTGTCGAAAACGGCCGGAGGAATGAAGTCCACCACCGGCAGGTGCTTGAGGGTCGGTTGCAGGTATTGTCCCAGAGTGAGAATATCGCAGTGGGCCTGGCGGAGGTCTCGCATGGCTTCCAGCACTTCTTCCTGCGTTTCTCCCAGCCCGAGCATCATGCCCGATTTGGTGTGAACCTTGGCGCCCAGGCGGTCTTTGACTTTGGTCAGTACGCGGAGGGACCGCTCATAAGTGGCACGATGGCGCACCGAAGGAGTCAGACGGCGAATGGTCTCAAGGTTGTGGTTGAAGATGTCTGGCCGAGCCGCGAGGACCGAATCGATCGCCTCATCACGGTCTAGGAAATCGGGAGTCAACACCTCGACGACGATTCCAGGATTCAGATTCCGTACCGCTTCGATCGTGCGGCGGAAATGTTCGGCTCCGCCGTCTTGGAGGTCATCCCGAGCCACGGCGGTGATCACCACATGCTTGAGTCCCATGCGACGGGTGGCCTCGGCGACTCGCTGAGGCTCATCCTGTTCCAAGGCCAGTGGTTTGGCCGTCGAGACCGCGCAGAATCCGCAGGCGCGGGTGCAACGATCTCCCGCGATCATGAAGGTGGCCGTACCCTTGCTCCAGCACTCCCAATGATTGGGGCACTTGGCACTCTCACACACCGTATGGAGGCCCAAGCCATCGAGCAGCGTGCGCGTGGCCGTGAAGGCACTCGAAGTGGGCAGCTGCACCTTCAGCCAATCGGGCAGACGGCGCCTAGGAAGTAATGGGATCGCGGCCATCGGGGCCGCCATCGTTGAAGAACACGAACTCATCGACAGCCTTGAAGCTCAAACCGGACCGGCCGCTTGGCAACTGCTTTTGGGAAGGCCCGCTTGCTGCTCGATGAAGTCGGCGGCCTGGGTGGCGATGATATTCCAGTCGAGCCGGGCGGCGACTCGAGCGGCCGCCGAGAGACCGAGGGCACGGCGTTCCTTCGCAGGAAGAGCGAGGAGTGCCAGCACGTTCTCAGCGAAGGATTGGCCCGTCCAACCGGAGAAACGGATCGCCGGTTCGTCGGCGAAGTAGCGGGAAAGAGTTTCTAGAGGAGTGCTGACGCAGGGAATCCCGCAGCCCAAGTATTCGACGGCCTTGGCGACGAAGGCGCAGTGCACCCCTTGAGATTCCTCATAAGGGACCATCCCCACGGAAGCCCCACCCAAGGCCTCGGCCATTCGGTGGTAGGGAATGAAGCCGGTCATTTCAATGCGGATCCCCGGAGCGGCCGCGCGTACATCCTGGGCCAATTGCAGCAACGCAGGAGTCTCCTTCCCGAGGAATTGGAACCGGAGATCCGGCCGGCGAGCGTGTAGGTGCAACAAGGCCTTCCGAGCAATGGGGCCGAGGTGATGCGTGTCGAAAGACCCGTGCATGACCACTACCGGTGTATCGGAATCGGACGGATTGGCTGCGGTTTCGGGAAGCGGCCGAAAGAGACTCGCATCGTAGCCGTACTGGATGACTCGGATCCGGTCGGCCGGATAACCGGTGGCTTGGAATCGCTCGGCCAACGGAGCCGACACGGTCATCACGCCTTCGGCATTAAAGCGCCGGGGCAACGAGCGCTCGTAGCGGTTGAGCCAGGGAACCAAACCCGATCGGGTAAAAACGGCGGGCCAGGTCTCCATGAAGCCCGTCAGGTAATCCAGAAAGTTGAGGATGATGGGTACTTTCCATCGGCTTCTTAGCAGGCCAGCGGCCACGGCGGAAATCGTGTGCTGCGAGAGGAGGGCGTCGAAACTGAACTCCGGGACCGTCGATCGGCGCAGGGACTTCAGCGTTTTGTGGGCGTGCTGGGCCAGGGCGAGAGGGTAGAGCAGGTACTTGAGATTGCGGTAGGGCGTATAGCGACCCATCGGCCATCGGGTGAACGGATGGATGTGGATGCCATGAGAGGAACCAATGGACTCCCAATCGGGGAAGACGGGACAAAATAAGTGGACCTCATGGTTTCGGCGCACCAATTCGCGGATCAGGTAAATAGCCTCAGCGGAGCCTCCGCCGCTGGGCGGGAAATACGGTTCGTGGGTGAGGAAGGCCAGGCGCATCGCAAGGGGAGATGTGGAGTCGAGGGCGTTCAGTCCAGGCCGCGAAGGAACCGCTCGAGGATAAGGATCGATTTTTCCAGCTGCGAGATGGCCAGCCACTCCCGCTCCGTGTGGGCTTGAGCGATGTCACCTGGACCGAACACCACCGAAGGGATCCCTCCCGCGGCTAGGGGCGCCGCATCGGTAAAGTAATGAACACCTCGGGTCCTCCGGCGTCCGGCGGCGCGGGTCAAAGCCTGAACGAGCGGAAGGTCTGGATCGGTCTCGAGCGGTTCGCAGGGACTGGTCCGGAGGGTGTCGAAGGAGGCGTTGAGTCCGTGCCGCCGCAATAAGGCGCGGATTTCGCGGCGAACCCCGGTTTCGGTCTCGCCGGGGAGAGTGCGTCGATCGATGTCGATGATGCACTCGGCGGGCACGATGTTGGGTTGGCGGCCTCCGTCGATCCGGCCGACGTTGATCGTAGGCGTTCCAAGGCGAGGATGGGCGGGGCGCGCAGCCAGTTCGGCCGCGTACTCGGTCTCCAGAGCCAGAACGATCCGCGACATGGCGGTCACGGCGTTGCGGCCGCGATGCGGTGTGGCCCCATGGGCTGAACGCCCGATGGTGCGCAGGCGCAGCCAGACATCGCCCTTGTGCGCCGTCACAATTTCCAAGCCGGTCGGCTCACCGACAATTGCCAAATCACTCTTCGGCCCATGGCTGGCAAAGTGTCGGGAACCCAACTGCATGTTTTCTTCGTCGATGAGGCCGACAAAGAGGATCTCAGTATGCGCCGGCCGTGGGCCCGCGGCGGCCACGTTGAGCAGGGATTGAAAGTAAGCGCAGACCGACCCTTTTGTATCGCACGCGCCGCGCCCATAGACGCGCCCATCGCGGACGACGGGCTTGAGCTGTAGCGCGTAGGCGGGTTCACCGACCGTGTCGAGGTGTGGAGCTAAAAGGACCCGTTGGCGGACATGGCCCCGCGGAGTCAGTCGGACAAGGAGGTTGGACCGTCCCGGAACCACGGGTTGTAATTCCGCCTCTAGGCCGTGTTGACGGGCGGCCGATGCAAGGAATTCCGCGACCCGATGTTCGCCATGGAGCTCGGGATCGCTAAAAAAGGCAGGGTTCACGCTGGGCAGCGCGATGAGATCCTGAAGTAACCGGACGCTGGTGGGTTGGGAGGCCACGGTGCAGACGACGTTACCGGCCGGTTCGCTCCGCGGCGACAATCAACTTTTACGGGTGGTGACCCGTTGGGTCGGTGTGGCCATGGGGTAAAGCCCCGGACAGCAGCCGAAAGTTTGATGAAACGCGGCGCTGAAATGGCTAAGGCTAGAATAGCCCACCTCCACCGCCGCCTCCGTCACGTTGAACGAGCCCGATCGCAACAAGGTGGCCGCCTTTTCCATCCGCAGCTGCCGTAGGTACTGGGGAATGGTTTGACCCATTTCCTTTGAAAAGGTCCGGCTCAGGTAGAACGGACTGCATGCGGCCTCCCGGGCGATGATGTCCAGCGACGGAGGGTGGGTGAGGTCTTTCTTGAGGGCCTCAACGACGGTCTCCACACGGTCACGGGCAACCCGCTGTTGGCGATGACAGAACAGTTCGGAATCCGAAGGCGGGGCGAAGAAGAACTCGCTCATCAACTCTCGGACCTTGGCCCCATACCAAAGCCGTTGGGCTCCGGCCAAGACCGGAGGTTGGCGCAAGGCCATGACCAGGTCGCGTTGACGGGAGGAGAGGGGTTCGGGTTCTGAGACGCCGGAAACGGCCGGTTGGGCATCCAGCGATGTCTGAATGAGGGGGTGGAGAAACTCTCGGCTCTCACCCAGTTCTCGGCGTAGGAAATCGGGGCGAAACTCCACCGTGATGAACTGGTGGGTTTGTGCCGGGGAGCGGAGAGCAGAGAGTGGGGATTGGCCTTGGCGATAGAAACCGGCGGACTGGTTTCGAAATTGAGCGGTCTTGCTGCCGCTGCTGACCGAACCTTGGCCAGAGAGATTCAGGCAGAGTTCGACGCTCCCAGGATGGAAGCTGCGGGCCCAGTCGATTGGATCGGAGGCTTTGAAATCATGCCATTCCAAGCTGAATCCCAGGCTTCCGAAACTGCCGAAGAGTTGCCGCCACCCCGCACCGATGGCAGCCCAAGCAGCAACCTCGCCTTCGAAGCGGGGCGGGTTTGGCTTGGGAGTCCGAGGCATGTCCGTAAATCTGTGAGGTTTGAGGGTAGGCCGCGAAGGTCGGACCGACAAGAGTCCCTGCCAAAGGGGGCTTGGATAGTCCGAGGAGAACTCCGCGAATTCTTTTCGAGGTCGAATCCCCAGCCTCACGATGCCTTTCTATTTTGCGCCGGAGGGGTAGGCTCCCAATCCATCGCATGGCCCTGCGCTTGTTTAACTCGCTCCACCGTCGGGTGGAAGAATTCACCCCACTGTTCCCTGACGCCGAATCCGTCGGATTCTACTGCTGCGGGCCAACGGTGTACGACTTCGGTCACATCGGAAACTTTCGGACCTTCGTCTTTGCAGATCTCCTGCGGCGCTACCTCGAATTTCGGGGATTTCGCGTCAACCACGTGATGAATATCACTGACGTGGAGGACAAGATTATCCGCCAAGTGGCGGCCACGGGACAGTCGCTGGCTGAGTTCACTGGTCAGTACACCGAGGCCTTTCTCGCGGATTTAGCCACCCTTTCTTGCCTCAAACCGCATTTTTTGCCCAAGGCAACGGACTACCTCCCTCAGATCATCGATCTTATCCAACGGTTGGAGCAGCGAGGCATCGCCTACCGGGCGGGTGATGGTTCGGTTTACTTTAGTATCAACAAGTACCGGGCCTGCGGTTGTTGCTATGGACAGTTGGTGACGCTGGATCCGGAGGCGCAGCGGCGCACCGAACGCGTCTCGGGCGACTCCTACGACAAGGTCGACCTGGCCGATTTCGCACTTGGGAAGGCTCGGGTTCCCGGCGATGGGGTTGTCTTCTGGGACAGCCCTTGGGGCGAAGGTCGCCCGGGTTGGCACATCGAGTGTTCGGCCATGAGCATGGCCATTCTCGGACCGAGCTTTGATCTTCACCTCGGTGGCGAAGATTTGGCGTTCCCTCATCACGAAGACGAGATCGCCCAGAGTGAAGGGACCGGGCTCCAGCAGCCGGGTCGACCGTTCGTGAAGCATTGGGTGCACGCGGCTCATTTGCTGGTAGACGGCAAGAAGATGAGCAAGTCACTGGGCAACTTCTTCACGGTGCGAGATTTGTTGGGACAGGGATTTCAAGGTCGAGAAATCCGCTTCCTTCTCATCAGCGCGCATTATCGCGAGACATTCAATTTCACCCGAGACGGCCTCGAGGCCACTCGATCGGCATTGGCTCGCTTGGACGCCACCGTCGCTCAGTTGACCGAGCGAGCAGGGTCGGAGGTCCCCGAGACCTCCACGATGCTGTCGGCCTTGGAAATTTCGTTCACTGAGGCCTTAGATGACGACCTCAATGTTTCGAAAGCATGGGCGGTGATCTTTGACTGGGTCCGGGAAACCAACGCGGCCTTGGCCTCGGGTTCGCTGAGCCCGAGCGCCGCCGCGGCACGCCTTCAGTCTTGGTTGAGGGTCGATGGAGTCATGGGGTTGGGCGGGCGCCCTGTGGCGGAAGTCCCCGCCGCCGCGATAGCGTTGCTGGAGAAGCGCAATGCCGCCAAAGCGGCTCGCGACTTTGGAATGGCCGATACCGTGCGTAATGAACTCAAGGCCCTGGGTTGGACCGTCGAGGATTCCAAGACTGGGTCGAAGCTCAAACGTCTCTAATGGACCGGTGATGGAAACCCCAGGCCTCGGAGTCGTCGCTCTCAAACCGTGGGAGAACGCCGTGCTGCGCCATTTGTTATTAGCGGAGCCTGATGCGGCGCTGGCGACTCAGTTGGCCGGCGTGACGGTCTTGGGACGTGAACGGTTGGGAACCGCGCTGTTGATCCGACTTCGCGCCCCGGACGGTTCATTTCCCGGAACTCGCGGTGCCATTTTTGGAGGCCATACCTTTGCCCAGATTAAAGGATGCCCTTCACGAGCGGCCTTCACACTCCACCTCGATGACCAGGGCTGGGTGAGCCACCTGTTTGCCTTTCTGGAGGATGATTTCCCTTGGCCGTCGAAGACGGATGTCGTCGAGGTGTTGGACGCAAAGAGTCAGCCCTGACGGGTTGGCCGCAGATCGATTTCCAAGATGGCCCGAGCGACGGCCCAAACGACCACGCGTTCGGCGCCTAGATTTTTCAGAACGGCCGCCACTCCATCGGTGGTTGCCCCGGTGGTGAGGACGTCGTCCACGATGATCCATGATCCGTGGATTTGAGGGGAACGGGCTGGTTCGAACGCGGTCCTCATGTTGGAAATCCGATCCTCTCGACTCAGGGAAGTTTGACTCGAAGTGGCCTCACGGCGTCGGACTCGATTCGTCTCCAAGGGCACGCCCAGCGCGTGAGCTAGGGGCGCGGCCAGTCGCTCGGCCTGATTGAATTCGCGCTCACGGTGTTTGACGCGGTGCAGTGGTACCGGCACCACTCCTTGCCAGGGATGGCCGATTAATCGGGGCAATGCGGCCTCCATGAGCAGCCCTGACAGGAAGGTCCCGAACCAGGGCTCTTTCTGGTACTTGAGCCGGTGGATGCATTCCAGAGTGATGCCCTCGGCGATGGCGGCAGCTCGGGCTTCATCCCAGGCCCAGGAATCTCTTCGGCAGGCGGTACAAGTTTGAGAGCCGATGATCTTCCCGGAGAACGGTATTCCACAGCGTTGGCAGCAGGGCTCGGTGATCCGGCGGACACTGCCCTGGCACGCAGTGCAGACGTAACCCTGATCGCGATCGGCCCGATGTTGGTGGCAGACAGCACAAACCGGGGGATACACGAGCCCCAGAATGACCTCGTGCCAATTGCCTAGTCCGAGCCCACCGACAGGCCTGTGAATGGGACCGCTGATGGAGCGTTCAAGGAGCATTGCCCAGAGGGGTAGGATTGGCGGGGTTGGCTGGGCTCTTGCGGCGTCCAAGGACACCCATAAAAAAAGCGCTGGTAACCGCGATCACCGCAAAGGTTAGCCAGCCATCGTGCAGGCGGCCCGAGCCCCACCACCACGATTGAGTGTCTTGGTGGGTCAGCGGTGCCGTGAAGAACGTGTAGGATTTGAACCAGAAGATCCATCCGGCGTGCAAACCCAACGGGAGCCACAGCGCTCCGGTCCGCTCGCGGCACCAGGCCAGTAACCAGCCGATAGCCCCTAGGGTGAGAATTCCGGGGAACACCTGCGAAGGTTGGCTCAGACCCGAAAGCATGCGGCCCAGCATTTCTAAGCCGGTCCAAGGACCGACTGAAAGGGGGGCTTCAGGCCGGTGGAAGAAATGGACCAGAGCATAGAGAGCCGCGTTGCTCAGAGCGGCCACGGGAAAAGAAAATTGGCGGCGAAGCGATCCAAAGACCATCCCACGGAACAGCAGTTCCTCCATGAATGAAACGGCGATGGCAGCACCGAGGGCACGCACCGCATGAGAGAGCAACAAGCTCCAGGAATGGGCTGAATCCCAGGTGCGGACGCCGAATCCCAGAGACAGGAGCGCCACGACAGCCAGGGACAGCATACCGCCAGCGAGGCCGATGAACAGGTCCCGGCGCGCGGATTGGCCCCACACCATGCCGACGGAGTGCCAACCGGGAAACAGGCCGCTTTTGGCCATGGGCCATAGTCCGAGTAAGGCGACCCCCAGAAGACTTCGGTCGACATACCGGCGGAACGGTTGCGCGGCCAATGAAGAGTGAGGGCCCACGTGCTGGACGAACATCCAAAGCCAAGGTGCTAGGAGGGCCCCACCCACAAACACCGCCGCCAGGTATCCACCCAAGACCCAAGCAGGGTTGGGTGGTGGATTAGGTATCGATGGCCGATTCATGGGAGCCTGGCAGAAGATAATAGGAGGAGAAACTGGCTCTCCGCATCATGGCATGCCGGCGGCCATGCTCAAGGCGCTTGGCAGTTGGGGCAGATTCCGAAGAATTCCATTCGGTGGGAAATTTGGGTGAATCCATGCCGGCGTGCCAACTGATCCTGAAATTCATTTAGGAAGCAGTCGTCGAGCTCGACGATGCGGGCGCAGCGGGCGCATACCAAATGATGGTGGTGGCTATCGCCCTCTTCGGGAGACAATTCAAAGCGAGCGGCCCCATCGCCAAAATCGTAGCGCCTGACCAGCCCCATGCGCTCGAGGGTGTGCATGTTTCGGTAGATG
>Ga0114970_10001692_pt1 | contig 16517 bp, 19 predicted proteins | sample M_140205_XF_Meta_FD_87030 | JGI IMG/M metagenome (GOLD analysis project Ga0114970, IMG submission 87030) | Freshwater microbial communities from Lake Montjoie, Canada to study carbon cycling - M_140205_XF_MetaG | ecosystem: Environmental > Aquatic > Freshwater > Lake | place: Lake Montjoie... | reverse complement strand
GGTGTCGGGTTTCCAAGTTAGCGTCAATGGATCGGTTGCATCTCGGCTGACGGTGGGATAAACGTCACCGGTAGGTGTGCCAGATAAATTTGTCCAACCGGTCACGACATTGACCGCGGCATTCATATAACCGGCCAATGCGGTCAACTGATCAGGACCGAGGGTGGTGCTATTGGGATCGAATTTGGTCAGCTTGGGTATTGCGGTTGCTGCGTCGGCGGTCAAAATGCTGGCCATGGTGATGGTCTTGGTCAGCTTCAAACCGGCCGGTGTCGTCATGTTTACCGTGAAGTCTTTGAAATGGCTTAACAGGTTTTCTGGTGTAGTTGTATAGGCTTTGGTGGCAAAGGCCACGTTGTCCAGCGCCAAGCTAGAGCCCGCGGCCAAGCCGTCTATAGGCGTACCAGGCGTTGCCGCAGTCGTGAAGCTGAACTTGGAGATTTGGTAACCCGAACCATCGGTGATGGTAAAACCTGTTCCCCCTACGTTGACTTTGACGTTCACCAAGCCGGCTTCGAAAGACGACCAACCTTTTAAAGTCAATTCACTTTGGATACTGGTTTTCAGCTCTTTAGAAAAGGCCTCGAGGGTGGTCGAATCCATCTTGGAGATGTCCAAATCGGTGAGTTGGGTAGATCCAATTTTCATGTTCAGCTTGGTATACGTTCCGGCCGCACCTTTAGCAATGGTGCCGGAGGAATAGCTGTTGTTGATAGTCACTGGCGAGCCGGCACTGACGGTGGTCAGACTCAAACCAGACACTTCCGTACCGTCGCCGCTTGTCAAGCGCAGTTCATTGCCGTTTTGTACATTCACCGTCACCTTAGCGGCCGCATCGCTGCTGTAACCAAAACGAAGTACCAAATCCAGTTGGATGCGGTCTTGCATATTGGTTGCCAATTCCTCCATGGGCTTGGTGCTGAGTGGGTCTTTCAGGGTCAGTCGACCCGAGACTGTCTTACCTCCCAAGGTGAAGCTATAGCCTTTGAATTCGCTAGCTGTTGGGGTGGTGCTAAATTCCACATTCGATAACACATTGCTGCTGCCACTGAGCTGGCTATTGATTTTGTTGACCACATCTTCATAGGTCATGTCGGTGGAGTCCAGCTGAACCATGCGGGTTTCTGTCAGCGTGTTTTCTTTATTGGTCGATGAGATGGCAAAGTTTTGCTGTCCAGCGAAGTTGAAGTAACGCTCGTCACCAAATTTACGGTTGATCACATTGGTCAACTCTTTGGCGATTTCTGTACCCGACAGCGTCAGCGCTTGACCTGCCAAGTGGTCTAAGCCTATTTTCACCGGCACGCCCGAACCGTCCACATCCAAGCTGAACATATTGCTCAACTGGGTTTTTGGTAAGCCCTTGAAGTTGATACCAGTTAACGAGGTCAAGCTAGGCGCTAAACCACCGGTGACCGTGGCCGGCTCGGACGAGCGCTTGTCGGTCAATTGGTTGAGTGAAAACTTTTGGGTTTTGGAGTTGACCAACAAATCACTCACCTGGCTTTCAGGCTTTAACTGACCGTATTTGTTCACATACATCTTTTCGCCAGTGCCGGAGTCGGTGGCTTGTTGCAAAGCGGCTGCCACAAGCGTGTCACCCACATACACATAGGTTTGCCATTTGTTGTTCGGGTCGGCTTGGCTCGCGTTCTGGGTTTTGGCGTAATACACCGTGGCCAAATAACCGTTACCACCCTTGTCATACACCGTTAAAGCGGTGCTTTTGTTGAAGGTGGTGGGGTCGTTGCGGCTGAAAGATTTGGTGACCACTTGCGCGTCAGCCGGAAAGTTCAAGCCCAGCTGCACAAGTGAAGTTTCTTTGGCCATGCCGGTGGTTTTTTGCGGAATGGTCAACACGTTCATGTCGCTCAAATTGGCTTTACCGGTCGAGTCGACTGACGCCGCCATCAAACGCTGGCCTGCTGAGTTCACCACGTTGTACTGGTCGTTCATCATGAACGAGCCGTTACGCGTGAAAATATCTTGGAAACCGTCACCCGATTTCAGCGGGAAAAAACCGTCGCCAGAAATCGCCAAGTCCAAGGTGTTGGACGAGAAGTTCATATTGCCCTGACCAAATTCTTGGGTCACGCGCTTCAAAGACACACCCTGACCCACCGCAGAGGTGGCTTTTTGCAAAGGCGAGGTTGCAAAAATATCGCCAAAGTCGGCGCGACTGCGCTTGAAGCCCACGGTACTCGCGTTGGCAATGTTGTTCGATGTCACGCCCAACTGAGCAGTGGCTGCATTCAAACCGGTGAGTGAGGTAAAAAAGGACATGGTTCAGATACTCCGTTGTATTTTTTGCGTGTGTTTTAGTAAGCGATTTGCTTGACGTCAGCCAAGCTGACACTCTTGCCGCCGTCGACCTCAAGCAGCCAGGTGTTGTCGGCGGTACCGGCGTTGCTGACGCTGCGCACGGTAGAAAACATATTGACCACCGGTTGCAAGGCCTTGCCTTGCGAGCTGACCAAAACCTGCATGGTGTAACTGCCGTCGGGCATGGCCGCACCGCTGTCGCTCATGCCATCCCATGACAACTTCATGGAGCCTGGCGCTTGCGCTGGGTAAACCAGTTTGCGAACAGGCTGACCTTTGCTGTCCAAAATTTGCATTTGTACGCCCTCTGCACCACTGGGCAAATCCACGCTGGCTTGCACGGGTTGACCGTCCAAGAGCGTGGCGGGGGCATTGGGCACAGCAACTTTGCGTCCAATCATGGAGGCGCCGGCAAGCATCTTGTCGCCTTGCATGCTTTTCGCCATGTTTTCCATACTGGCTTTCATGGCAGTTGTGGCTTCGAGCTGCGAGAACTGCGCCAACTGGGCTACGAAGGCCTCGTTTTTCACGGGGTCTAAGGGGTTTTGGTTTTTCAATTGGGTGGTGAACAAGGTCAGGAAAGCACCTTGGTCCATGGTGCTGCTGGTCGCCTTGACTTTGTTCTTGGCGATGTAGTCCTCGTAGCTAATGATGCCGCTGGGCAAAGGTGCTTTGGGTGTAGATGCAGTCGTGGCCATATCAGTCTTTCAAATATCAGGATTTGGTGATGTCCAAAGTGCGCATCATGAGTTGTTTGGCGGTGTTGACCACCTCGACGTTGTTTTGATAGGAGCGCGAAGCCGCCATCATTTCGATCATTTCCTGCATCTCGTTGACGTTAGACAGATACACAAAGCCATTGGCGTCGGCCGTGGGGTTTCCAGGGTCGTACATGCTGCGAATGGGGGTAGGGTCATCGACGATTTGGTCGACTTTCACACCACCTTTGTAGGGAAAGCCGCCGTTGGTCATTTCGTCTTTGAGCAAAGCTTTGAAAACGGTGCGCTTGCCGCGAAAGGCTTCTTCCTCGGATTTGGCAACCGTGGTGGCGTTGGCCAAGTTCGAAGCCGTGGTGTTCATGCGCACTGTTTGTGCATTCAAAGCGGTGGCGGCAATGCCGAAAACAGAATCTAGGGTTCTCATGGCTTATCACTCCCCTTTTATGGCTTTACGAAGACCACTGATGCGGTTTTCTAAAAAGCTCAAAGTGGTTTGGTAGTCGGCTGCAGCCTTACCAAAATTGGCTTGCTCAACGTTGATCTCAACGGTATTGCCGTCAAACGAACTGTTGAAAGGAACGCGGTAGCGCATACCGTTGTCGGGCTGCTCTTCAAGAGCAGCAAAATGCTTTTCATGCGTGGCGGCGATGTATTCGCGCTGGGTCTCTTTGAGCATGGCTTTGAAGTCCAGCTCTTCCGCTTTGTAATTGGGTGTGTCCGCGTTGGCGATGTTTCGCGCCAAGACTTCCATGCGCTGGCTGCGAACGCCCAAAGCACGCTCGTGGATGCCAAATGCGTTGGTCAATAAATCCATCATCCCCTCCTTGCCTTGTTGAATTCGCCGTTTTCACGACGCTTGGGTTGAAAAACACAAAAACTCAGACTGATCTTGCAAGTTATGTGCCATGCCAAGCTGAGTACTTATCGTTGCGATTCGGGCTGGGCGACCGGCAAAGCCTGTCCAAAGTGCCGACACTGCGGCAAGTTTTTGCCGCTTCATCGCAAATAGTCCTGGTTCAAGTAAGCGCCAACCCGCAGCACCTGAGCACGCTGCTGGTTGTTGGCCACCTGTACCGGCGGGCTGCTGCGGGTGAGGGTTTGCGCCAGCTTTTGCGCCTGCGCTTTGGCGGTCTCGTACAAGCCCAGTCGCTCATTGGCGTGCTGGTGTAAGCCTTGAACGATGGAGTTACGGGTAATAAAGGTATTGGGGTCGCGATTGACATACAGCTTTTGCGCCTGTGTACCTGCAATATTCAAATCGGCGTTGGGCGCTTTTTCGCGCCGTGCGGCGGGGGTAAGCACTGTTAAGTACAAATCGTCCAAATTGGTCGGACCCATGGATTTGAGGCCGTTTTGGTCAAAGTACTTCTCCACCATATCCAGTTGCTGCAAAACACTGTGGCCCAAAATAGCTTTTGGATTGCTGGCAAAACCGGCGGTGGCGGCACCTCGGTCGGGCCCATCGCAAAACTGGATGATGCCGTGGCAACGGTTGTTGGTGGCCTTGGGGTTCATGCCGTCGCTTTCCATCAAGGTCAAGCGGGCAAAATCATCTGGCGCAAACTGGTAGTGGCGCGCCATACCCAATATCTTTTGATATACCTGCTGCTTTTCTTCAGTCGGTACATAGCCTTTCTCCACAGCACGGTCCAAGGTTTTTTGCAAAATTGCATTCTGACCTGGCAAAACAGGGAAGTTAGTGCTTGCCTGCACACGCTTGCTCTGCAAAGCTTGTTGTGTAGTCAGATTGGGCGCAGCCTGCTGGGCTTGGGTCAACACGCTCAAGTTCAGGCGCTGTCCTGGGTAGATACGGTCAGGGTTGCTGATGCCGTTGACACGCGCGACGTCTTGGGACAGTCGCAAAGCCTCAGTACTGGAAACAGGTCTGCCCAATTCAGCCAAATGGTCTTTGACAATGCTACTCAAGGTGTCACCCTCTTGCACCGCCACGCTTTTAACCTGCGGGTTCAGGATGGTCGAGGAATTGACACCCGACCTTTGTTGTAGTTGTGACAAAGTTTGTGCAAAACCCACCCTCCCCGGCAATGCCAAACTGGTGCCGCGTGAAGAATTGTTCGCTTCATTTGGATTGACAAAAGTTGTTCTAACGAGTGCTTTGGGATCAACATTGAAGTTCATTTTGCGTTCGACTCTGGTCTGAAATTCGGTTGGCATCAAATTTGCTTCGGGTGTAAACATGACGCTAAAACGTCAAAACTTTCACACCCTTGGAGACCATCTTGCAATTGCTGTGCCGAACCTTTCAGACAGTACCCAAACCGGCCCGTAGCGCCTTGGCGTTGCTGGCTGTGCTCTTGGGCGGCGTGGTGTCTTTGACCCAAGCCCAAAACACCCCCGCAGTCGCCACAGCATGGCCTGCACTGGAGTCGGGTGCCAAACAATTCGTGGTTGACAGTCTCAAAGTCGATCCTGTATTGGTCAGCATCCTGCCCATGGACAGCCGCATCAACATCAAAGCCTGCACCCAAGACATCGTGTTTGACCAGCCTTATGGCAATAAACAAAGCGTTCGTGCCCGTTGCGCACAGCCTTTGTGGCAACACTTTGTGATGGTTCAGGTGAAAAACACCTTGGGCAACCAAATCAACCAAGCCAATAACAATGGCCAAGTCAGCCGCACGGTCTGGGTCAGCACCCAGACCCTAAAGCGCGGCACCACCCTGCAAGCTGGCATGTTCAAACAAGCCGATCTGCCTGTACCGTCCTATGAAACCCGTTTTGTGGGCGACGAGCGCGAAATGCTGAATATGGAGTTGCTGCGCGACTTGCCAGCCAATACCCCATTGCGTCAACAAGACCTGAAGTCCTCCACCATGGTCAAGCGCGGCCAACAAGTGCTGGTAGCTGTCGGTGAAGGCAAAGGCTTTTTGATCACTGTTCGGGCTGAAGCCCAGCAAGATGGCACCTTGGGTGACCAAATTCGCTTGAAAAACCCTGAGTCGGGTCGATTATTGTCAGCGGTCATCACTGGCATGAACACGGCACGCGGCTTGTAATGAGTACAAAATGTTTCTTTCTAACTTTTTGCCATTTTTTTACTGCATTGGCCTCAAGTCTCAAGATTTGGGGACGATACTGCCAATGTCGAGAATTAATTAGTCTCTTCACTTTTACCCTAAGGATTCAACATGTCTGACCCCTTCTCTATCAACTCTCGAATTGGTAACGCTTCAGCGACACGCACAACTGCCGCCAAGCTCGACGCCAAGCCCACTGCGGCCAAAACCGATAACGCTGCGGAATCAAAAACCGCTTCTGCACCTGCCGCTGCAAGCAGTGACTCCGTCAATTTGAGCAATATCTCTCAACGCGTGAAAGAAACACCTGACTTTGACCGTGCCAAAGTGGAGTCCATCAAAGCTGCATTACGTGATGGCGCTTACCCGATCAACCCACGTCGCATTGCTGAAAACTTTGTCGCGTTGGAAAAAATGATCTGATCTCCTCAAGGACTGTTCCATGATTGCTGAAACCCTCAACGCAGTACCCCAAGCCGTCTCGTATGCCGATGTGCAGCTTGACCGCTTGGTGGATTTGCTTGACGAGGAATTCAACGCCCTCAAAGAACAAGACTTGGACGCGTTTGAAGAATTGCTGAATGAGAAAAACCAAATATTGGCTGATCTCAGTCAGTTAACGGGCGTGCGCCAGCCCGAGGACGCCGATCTCTTGGGTCCTGAATGGACCCCGTTTCGCAACCGCATGGCGACCTGCCGCGATATGCATAGGCGCAATGAAATTTTGATTTTGCGCAAACTCGACGCCATCCGTGGCGCCTTGGAAAGCTTGAATGTGAACGACCCCACCAGCCCCGTGGAGGTCTATGACCGCTTAGGTCAAATCAAACGTCTGCGCCGCATGCGCGGCTACAGCGAAGCCTGATCCGCTTCAGGCTCGCCCTTAGCCTCGTCTCCAGGCTGAATACCTTTTAACCAATACACCCAAGACAAAATCACCGCTACTGCGGTGTACATGTCTTGCGTGATTTCTTCTCCCACATCCAAGCGGCTGAGCAAAGCCAGCAACTGAGGATCTTCAGCCACGTAAATGCCTTGGCGCTTGGCCTCGGTGATGATGCGCAGCGCCAACTCCTCTTGGCCTTTGGCCACCACGCGAGGGGTTTTTTGTTTGCCGTATTCAAGGGCAACTGCTTCCAAGGGTGCTTTCATGGAGTCATGCCCTTAAATCGATGACCGAGCCACGGGTACCCGAGGACTCGCCCACCCGCACCAGTGGACGCGGGGCGTTGAAGATTTGAAACGACTGCAGCTGCAACCCTGCCGAGCCCAGCTCTAGACCCAACTCTCCCGAGCGCTCTTTCGCTAAATGCGCGACCTCGCCGCGCAGCGCCCACATCACCAAATCGACGTCATTGCCTTTGGAAATTTGGGTGTTCAACCAAAGCTCACCCAGCACACGGCTGCGCGAATGGATGTCCACGCTCAGGGGCGGTTCTTCTTGGTCCTTTTTGCGCGGGGGTCGCTGGAAATGCAAGTCCACGGGGTCGGCATCGATAAAGGGCAAGATGACATGCAAGGACAGCTCGCCTTGCTGCATTTTTTGTGCGCTCTGGGCTTGTGCGGCCTCGAATTCTGTCGAGGCATCTTCCACTTGGCGAATCATGTCCTTATTGTTGCCCTCTTCGCTGAGCAAGCCCAATAAAGTTTTCAACAAGGTCTTGGGGTCGTCCGCTCCCACTTGGCCTTTTAACAAGATGTTTTCAATACTGCGGGCTTGACCCATCACGGCTTTGCGCAGCATGCTGGGGTTCATTTGCGCCAAGGAGTTGCGTTGCTGCAAAAGGCGTTGCAGCCATGGGCCTATCTCGGTTTGACCATCCAAGCTGCCTTGACCCACATCATTGAGTAACTTTGAAAATGTCGCAAAGCCCGGCGGGTGCATCAGCAACATGCCCAATCGGTTGGACTGAGGCTCGGGCTGCGCCGCCATCTCGGCGGACAACGGTGGTGTGGTGTGCAACCCAAACAATTGGTTGACCGGTGTGGCTGTGCCCACTGGTGCTTGGCCATTGGGATAGGCTTGGATTAAAAAGCCCCAACTGCCTGCGTTATGGCTGACGCGCAAAAAAGGTTTGTCACCGTCTTTGAGCACCCAGCCATTGGGTAGCTCGAAAAAGAAATCTTTTAACCAAAGGCGCACCCGCTGATCGCGCACCTCGACCGTGGCTTGCACGATTTGCCCATCCCGCAAGCCCAGTTGTTGCGCGACAGGTGTTTGCACCCAGACCGAGCGGTTCTCTGCCTGGACTGGCCCTATCCGGCTGGCAGCACTGACAAGTTCGGAGCCAAGCATCGAGGATTAATCAGGGGTAACGTACCCAGTTGCGTTTATTGGGTTCAACCAGTGCTTGGAAGTTGCCGGCTTGGTGTGCCGCTGCACCACCCACTGGCGTGGGCAAGGGGTTGGCAGGCGGGCTATTGGGCTGCGCACTGGTTTTCGAGGGCGCACTGGGCATGAGCTTTTGTATCAACTCGGCTTGGTCGGCCAAGTTCAGCACTGTGCCAGGTTGCAGCTTTTTGGTATTGACTTTGGTGAAGACTTTGGGGTTGTTCACCACCACCCAGTCGCGCAGCACATCGGCTTTGAGGGGGCTGTTGGCATAGTATTTTTGAACCACTTTGTCCAAGGTGTCGCCTGCCACCACGGTATGGGTTTTCCAAACGGGAGCGACCATCTCTTCAGCCAGGGGCTTGCCCACCGGCGCCACAGGTTTTGCCACCGCAGAAGTTGCGGCTGGCACGGGGTCTTGGGCAATATCGGCCTTGACCAATTTGATGGACTTGGAGATGGGGTTTTTCCCGGGTGTGACTTCTGCGGGCATGAACTCTTTGGGTAACTCCAAAGGTGCTTGGCGCACAGAGTCTGCGGCCCAGACCGAAGACATCATGGCTAAGAAGAGCATCAAGGGCATGGCAAAGTTTCGGGGGCTGGCATACAACATGGTCAATCACTCCTGAGATTCAAGGCGTATGCGGAATGGCTACCCATTGCGCATTGGCGGGAAATTTGGTTCCTGCGGTGAGCTTGAGCTCCGCATAATAATCGCTTACGGCTACCACCTCAGCCATGGCAATACGCTCCAAAGCTTTTGGCTCCAAAGCGCGCAGGGGCAATTTAAGGCGATCGGCAAGCACCATTTGGCTGCCAACGCGAATACCACTGGCGGCACCCCCTGCAATGCGCACGCTGCCCGCATTGATATTCACCACCTGAAACTGTGGCACTTTGCAAGACAGCACTTTTTCCATGCCCCCTTGAAAACTTTGGATGCTTGCTTGAATTTGTGCCACCACCACGGGGGACAAAGGCTTGGACTCTATGCCCACAATGCGTGGCACATCGATGCTGATTTGTTGCGAACCGCGAAACGCAGGGTCTTGGCCTTCGCCGCGACCAATGAGCTCCCACCTCACGTCATACACGTTGGCACCAGGGAAAGAGTCGCTGCTTGCCGACACGTTCAAGCGCAACACCCAAGGCAGCAACTGCTCGCCCTGGCCTACCAATAATTGCTCGTAACCGTCTGCAGGTAATTTGCGTTCACTGACACGCCAAGACTTGGCGTGGTGAGAAGCTGCAAACACCTGTTGGCGAAATTGCTGGCCAATCAACTGGGCCTCATAGCGGCGTCCTGCTGCCATGGGAGAGCCATAGCGCACTTCCCAGTTCAGCTGGTGCCAAACAGCACCATCAACAGCTGGGGACACACAACTGGGGGCCAACGCGGTTTTGCCATCGAGCTGCATGCCTGTCGCCGTTGGCTGCTTATCCATGTCTCGGCCGTAGGCCAAGATACGCACACCGCGCACTTCCATGCCGGTGACATAGCTGTTGCTCTCGCGCAATGCGCCGTTGCCATCGACCCATTGGGTGGAACGCACTTGGGTGGGACCCTCAAGCGAGCGCTGCACCAATGACTGGCGAATCGCCTCCAAACGCTCTTCAGCAGTCAACGACTGCGCAGAAGCAGACGCTATCAGGCTGCTGGCCAAGACCAGCGCTGCCACAGCAGAGCAAACAAAGCGATTGCGCATATCGATCAACCTTTAAGAGGTATGGTGCTTAGCGACGTGAAGCGATTTGTGTCAGGTACAGGGTGCGTAAATCTTGCACCGCATTGCGGTCTAGCGACAAAGTGGTTTCATAGGTGTCGTCGCCGATGGGCGTGATGCTCACCAAGTTGGCGCCATAAATCACGCCTTCCACACGAGCGCGGAAGGTGTCATTTATCACCGTCATATCAGCCACGGTGGTGCTCGCATCCATTTGTTGGCCATAGACCTGTTCGGTCAAAGCGCGGTAGGCGTCAAGCTTGGAAGCGCGAATCGCCAGCAAGCGTTGCTGCGCGGGGTTTTTATGGTTTTGAATGCTGATGACAGCATAGCCAGTGGCGACAAAGGTTTCGCGCTTTTCCATCATCGGGGTGATCATGGACACAGGTGTGGGCTCAGGCGCCACGGAAGGAGCAACCTTGGGAGCGGCAGCGCTGACAGGGGCAGCCATAGCCACCACCGGTGCTTGCATGGGGGCAGACAAGCTGTGAATGGTTTCGCAAGCTGTCAGACCAGACAAAGCGGCGGCGGTGAGAGCAATTCGGTACATCATGGTAAGTTCCTCTGAATGGGTACAAGCTATGAATCGGCGCACAGTAGCGCTTCTTTAAGGTCTTTCATTCTTTTAGTTGGAATACTTTTGGCGACTTGTCCAATTTGCCCCTTGCGTCACAATCAGCACAAGCATGAAGTCTTCCTCTCATTTCATCGGTAACAGCCCGATCGCGCAAGCCCTGCGCCGCCTGATCTCCACCATTGCCAACTCCGCCGCAACGGTGCTCATCACGGGCGAAAGCGGTACGGGCAAGGAGTTGCTTGCGCGTTCTTTGCACGAACAATCCGACCGGCTGGGAGGCAGTTTTGTACCTATAAATTGCTCAGCCATTCCCAAAGAGTTATTGGAAAGTGAGCTTTTTGGTCACCGCAAAGGCTCATTCACAGGTGCGGTGGCAGACCGCATTGGTCGCTTTGAATTGGCGCACGGCGGCACCATCTTTTTAGATGAAATTGGCGATATGTCACTGGACATGCAGGTCAAATTGTTGCGTGTCTTGCAAGAGAGAGTGATTGACCCCGTGGGCTCGACACGGCAAATTCCCATCGATGTTCGTGTCATTGCCGCCACACACCGCGATTTAGAAACAGAAATTCAGGCGGGACGTTTCCGCGAAGATTTGTACTATCGACTTAATGTGCTGCCGGTGGTCACCCCACCCCTGCGCGAGCGACCCCAAGACATTCCAGAGCTGCTGATTTTTTATGCCTCACATTACAAATCGCCGCAGTCGCAGGCGATTCGCTTCAACCCCGCATTTTTAGACGCCTTGGTCAACTATGCATGGCCTGGCAATGTACGCGAACTGACCAATTTGATGGACCGCTTTAGCACTTTGTATGCGGGTCAAGAACTTGATATTCGATCGATCCCGCCAAGTTTGCTGCCCAAAGGCTTGGTGCCTGTGCAAGAACGCATGTTGGTAGAAATGGGGCCGTGTGTGTCGCAAGACATGACGCCGCCGCCCGAAGTGTTGGCAGAGATGGGTGGGCTGTCCTTGGTGGACCAACCCGAACCCCAAGACAACGAGATCGAGAGCATCATCATGTTGGCGCAAGGCATGCCGCACTTGCCACCTGAAGGCATGTCGCTCAAAGACCGCTTGGCTGAAATAGAGCGCAACATCATCGAGCAAGCCTTGGAACGCTCTCAAGGTAATGTTTCGCGCACCGCCAAACTCTTGAACCTGCAGCGCACCACCTTGATCGAGAAGATCAACAAATACGACCTGCGCACAGCCTGATTTTTATTTCGGGTCTTGGTTGAGTACCGTGATGCTCATGCGACGGTTGCGTGGATCGAACTTATCCTTGGGGTTGAAAGGGTCGGTATCGGCCACACCCTCGATGCGTTTAAAGCGCTCTTCCTTGATGCCTTTTTTCTGCAGAATTTGACGCGTGGCCTCGGCGCGATCTGCCGACAGCGACCAGTTGTTTTTGCCTTCGGGGTTTTGGAAGGGCACCGCGTCAGTGTGACCACGGATAGCCACCTTGTTGGGCATACCACCCAAAGAGGCTGCCACCTCGGCAATCAAGGCCGCTGCCTTGCCTTGCATGCCCACGCCACCGCTTGGGAACATCGCAAAGTCGGCGTTGTCGATGATTTCGATCCGCAAACCGTCTTTATCGCGACTGATCGCCACTTTGTCTTTCAGGCTCTCGAACTTTTTGTTTTCCGACAGTTTTTCTTTGAGCTCTTGTTCAAGCTTTTCAAAGTTTTCTTTGTCCTCTTGTTCCGCGGCGGCTTTGCGTTCGGCTTTGCTCATTTTTTCAGGGTCAGAACCACCTTCGCCTTGACCGCCCTCACCGGAACCCAGGCCTTCACCTTTACCGCCTTTGGACGGGTCTTTGGCCTCATTTTCATTTTCGGGGCCGGGTTCTGTATCGGGATTTGGGCCACCCTCGGACTTGGGCGTCAAGCGCTCGAGCAAGCCGGTTTGGCGCGAACCATAAGGAAAGGCATCGGGGTCGATGATGGAACGACCACCCAAAACACCATTGGAGCCGGCCAATTGACCCACAGGCGTCAAGCTGTGCGAGGTGGGTTTGAAATAATCGGCAATGCTTTTGCGTTGGTCGGCGTTGGACGCACCCAGCAGCCACATCAACAAAAAGAACGCCATCATGGCCGTCATCATGTCGGCCAGCGCAATCTTCCAAGCGCCGCCGTGGGCGCCGCCGTGGCCATCTTCAATTTTCTTGATGATGATGACAGGCGCGAGAGCGCCCGCACCCGGCGCATCCGCAGCTACCTCAGGTGCGGCCTCGGCAGGCGCGTCTGCGTCTACTTCGGCGTCGGCGACAGCTTCTTCAGCCATGCTTATTTGCCTCTCATGCCGTCAAAGATTTCTCCAAATGACGGTTTATTGTGACTGTTGATGACCGACCTGGCAGCCTCAATCACCAGTGGCATGGGATGACCATGCAAATTGGCAACGATGAGTTGTTGTACGCACTTGTAGATTTCATTGTCTTCTTCGATCACCTGCCCGATACGCACCGCAAAAGGACCGGCGACACCGTAAGCCAACAACACACCCATGAAGGTACCCACCAGCGCAGAACCAATCAAGGCGCCCAGCACAGGCGGGGGTTGGTCAATCGCGCCCATGGTTTTCACCACACCCAACACACAGGCCACAATGCCCAGCGCGGGCAAAGCGCCCTCCATGCTCGACCAAAAAGTGGCGTTGGCCATCTCGTGGTGGTGGTGGTTTTTAATGGAAGCGGTCATCACGTCTTCGACCGCGTAAGGGCTTAAGTTGCCCGAGGACACCACCATCAAGCGAATGGTGTCACAAATCAATTCCAGCAAAGCATGGTCTTGCAAGATCGGTGGGTATTCAGCAAAAATCGCGCTGGACTCGGGGTTTTCAATATGCGGCTCTAGCGCCACAGCACCCTCGGCCTTGAGAGTTTTCAGTATTTTGGAAACCACCAAAATGACGGCCAAATAATCATCCTTGTGGTACTTGGGGCCTTTGAATACTTTACCCACAGCACTGAAACCCGAACCTACCGCGGCACCACTGTTACTGATCATGCTGGCAGCAGCAGCTGCACCAAAAATCTGGGCAAACTCCCAAGGCGCGGCCTTGATCACAGGTGTCAAATCGCCACCGTGGGCAACGAACACACCGCACACGGCGATCATCAAAACGACTAAACCTATTGCTGCCATTGCAAGCTCCAAGTGTTAAAGCATGCTGACGCAGATGCGCCAACATGCCTCGCAAAACTATCCCAAGATTAACTGATAAATTTGTCGAATTAAACCGACAAATTTTTCAATTAATAAATTCGCGACTGGGAGTAGCGCGCGGGATCAAAGCAGGCACGGATTCCCATGCGCCACGAATTTCAGTCATCAGGCCATGGATTTCATCCAAAGCCGCCAAATCATTGCGTGCGTTCACATGCAGCAAACGGCGCGTAATGTAGTTATAAAGTTCATTCAAATTACCAGCGAGTTCGCCACCTTTTTCAAAGTCCAAGACGCCTTGCAGGCCCAACACAATGCGGCTGGCGCGGGCAATCGATTTGCCTTTTTCAGCGATGTTGTTGTGCTGGATATGGCCTTTAGTCGTGGCCAAGCTTTCAATCAAGCCGTCAAACAGCATTTGAATGAGTTCGACATTGTTGGCTTTAGAAACGCCGGTGGTGACCTTGACGTCTCCGTAACTTTCAATGGCTCTGGAATTGGCTCGCATGATCAAGTTCTCCTGTGTTCAATCGTTGACCTTGGATAGATCGGCGCCATGCGGGTGAACTTGAGATCAGGCAGCAACGGGTACCGCCTTTTCTTCGCTTGTGGTTTCAGAAACAGACACTTGCACCGCTTGTTCTTGCAGGTCTGAAGTTTGGCGGCTGTTGTTGTTGAGCTGCGACAAATCGGGCTCTAATACCTCGCCGCTGGGCTCCACGCTGGCAGCCATCGCCATCGCGGGCAAGGCGGGGGCAGCCTTTGGCGGCACTTCAGCGGCAGGCTCATCCTCCGCAGGTGGCAACATCGCATCTTCTTCAGAGGTCACAGGATGGATCAACAAGGTGGCGGAATACGGCTCACCCAGTCCCAAGCCAATGCGGGCGTAAATCATGCCGGTAACTTGGTCCAAGGACTGCTGAATGCGCAGCACATCGTCGGGTTTGCTGGTTGAAAATTCGACACCAGCTTGGTAAAGACTGGCCAAATGGTGCATAGGCAACCAAGACACCACCGAACCACGGGGCGTAGGTATTTGGCGGTTGTTGGTAGGCACGCCCACAGTTCCTGCTTTGCCATGGCTATAGCCTTCCATGAACACTTGCTCAATGTGCTGGCGCAAGATGGGTTCGTAGTGCGGCTTCAAATCTGACACATGCTTAGCTTCCACCCCTGGCAAAGGAATGCCACTCATAGCGTCCCACAGGGTTTTGCCAGCCAATTCGCCAAACAAACCATCATCGTAAGTAGCGGGCACTTCTGCGCTTGAATAACCTTGGTAAATGACGTTGACTTTGTCGATCACATACAGAACGAGCAAAAACACCAACAACACGCCCCAAACTAAAAAGAGTTGAAAGAAGCTGTTCATGAGACGCTCCTAGAGGTTTTGAAAATATCTTCTGGCGCGATTTGCAACTGAACACGCAACTTTTTCACCACTGAGGACAAAATCTGACTGATGCGCGACTCGCTTACCTCTAAAACTTCACCGATTTCTTTGAGGTTAAGCTCTTCCACGTAATAAAGCTGCATCACCAGTTGTTCGCGCTCAGGCAATTTACCGATAGCGCTGGTCACAGCATCCATGAATTCGGCCTCTTCCACCATCACATCGGGTTGGTGCGAGGCATCATCAGCAATGCTCATCACCTCTTCGGTGACGACTTCGAGCGAATAGGTTTCAAAGCGACGGGCTTTGCCACGCTCTTTTTGGAAATCGTCCAACTCCTTGCCCATGTACTCTGCCATTTCAGCTTGGGTGGGCGCACGGCCCAACTCAGCCGACAAGACGTGCAGGCTTTGGTTGTGTTCTTTATTGAAAGCCACTGCAGAACGCGGCAAAAACGACAAGCGACGAACTTCGTCGAGCATGGCGCCACGCACACGGCTGTGGGCGAAATTTTCAAAATCCACTCCCTTGGTGGGATCAAATACCCGCGAAGCTTCGAGCAAGCCCATCATGCCGACCTGAATCAGCTCGTCGAGTTCCATGTAAGCGGGTACGCGGGCCTTCAAGTGCAAAGCCACGCGCTTGACCAAGCCAAGGTGGGCCAACACCAGTTCCTCGCCTTGCGGGCGAGACTGCTGGTACATCTTCATCGGGGATATGGGTCTCATGTACTCTTCGTATTGCTTTGCAGCAAACGCTCCATGAAAAACTGCAGGCCACCCGAGGGGTGGTCGATGGCTCGTAACTGGGTCGATAACTCGGCCAAACGGCGAAAGTCACGCGCAGCAGCTGTGCCTGGCGCCAACTCCATGACCGACTGGTATTTTTTCAACGCGGCCAAGACCATTTCATCGTTTTCGATGGAGGTCAAATAGTGAATCGACTCACCCAAGAAGCGAACGCAAACGTCGTTCAAACGCTGGTAGAGCTTCCAACCTTGGGTTTGGGTATCCACCAAATTGGGCACCAAGTAAATTTCGTCAAGCTTCATTTCCTGCGTCAGCACTTTGATGGTGCCATAGGCATCAGCGATGGAAGAGGGGTCGTCTTGCACCACGATAAAGCGGCGCTGGCAAGCCGCCAAAAACGCCAACACCGACGGTGAGATACCAGCTGCCACGTCGACGATGAGATAGTCAATTTTTTTACCCAAGTTGCTAAATGCCTGCACG
>Ga0114970_10001689_pt1 | contig 16520 bp, 25 predicted proteins | sample M_140205_XF_Meta_FD_87030 | JGI IMG/M metagenome (GOLD analysis project Ga0114970, IMG submission 87030) | Freshwater microbial communities from Lake Montjoie, Canada to study carbon cycling - M_140205_XF_MetaG | ecosystem: Environmental > Aquatic > Freshwater > Lake | place: Lake Montjoie... | reverse complement strand
CGAGCCTGTAGCATCTACTACAGCAATAGAATATGTAGATAAATAATCTGCAGGGATTGAAAGGTAAGGTATATTAGCTGTTGCAGCGCCTGTTACATTTTTACGTAAAGCAGGGAGTTGAACAGAGTTATAGATTCTCTCTTCAGCTTCCATGACAAAACGAGGAATATTCTGAACAAATAAAGCTTCAGTATTCTCGCTATAGTCTTGGATTGCCTGGTAGAGTTCTAAGTAATTCATTACGCCATTGGGCCTCTAGTTTTATTACCTTTAGTAGCCGCACCAAAACCACGCATAGTTTTTACACCATGTTTATTTTCTGAAGCATAATTACCTTTACTTACACCACCTACAGAAATATTTGCAGAAGTTAAACTATTACCTGATTCTGTAATAGCTGTTTGTTCTGTACCATTAGGGTTATCCATAGGTTGTTTATATACACCAATGTCATTACCGCCACCTTCAGGGTATGTAAAGCCTGTATAAGCGCTTGCTGGTTTGTTTTCGATAGCCATTTTAATATCCTTATTTTTGGTTATTAGCACGAGCCATGTTACGACCAACAGCTTTCATAGCTTTTGATGTAACTGAAGACGCGCCTTTTTTACCCTTGCCGCTTTGAATTCCAACGGTAGGTCCTGTATCACCTAAGTTTTTACCTTTAGTTTTACCTTTTTTAGTAATGCCATCTGCTGCTGATTTGTACGCCATTTTAAATCTCCTTAATTATGTTGTTGTTATTGTAACAGAACTTACTTGTCCTAATGCTACTAAGTCGTTAGGTGTTAATAATGTATCAAAATAACTTGCCCCACCTACAGGTTTCCATCCCCACTGAAATACTCTACTACCACCTTCAGGAACTCCAAACCCTTCCGTAGTAATACTGTTAGTCAGTAATATTTGCAAGCCACTAGTACCTGAAGCTAAGTATGATACATCAGGACGAGGTTCACGTACAGCTTGTGGATCATTCACTGGATAAAGACCAAGCTGCAATTGCGGTTGATCTGGATCCCAACACTCAGGACAAACTTTAATCTTATAAGGTTTAGTCTTTAATGTCTGAATTCTAAGAACTTTAAGCATGTAACGTTGAGCACAACGGTCACATTCTGCAATTGAATTCTTGCCCGATGCGTATTTGCTTGCCATTTAATTACCTAGTGTAATACATGTTACGTGGTACAAAACGTAATGGCGCTTTTTCTCTATCTTCTTGAGCAGCTAAATCAAATTGTTTTTCATAGTCTGCTTGTAGTGCTGTATATCTTTGTATATCACATCCAAGTTTAGCACTTAAATAATAAGCAAGACCTGCAACCATAGCAGGAATAAATCTAAATGGTATATCTTGTATTGCTACACCATCACCTGCATCTTGAATACGTCTTAATCTCCAATACACAAATGTATATTGATCACCTGGTGCATTAGGTGTAGGCCATACATTAACAGAAGGTAGCCATGGAACATATACAATTATGGCTGCTGTGTGTGCTGCTGCAGTAGTATTATTTTGTCCACGAGCGCAATTAATAAGTTGATTACCTGTTACGTTAGCATAATATATAATTTCAGAATCTAGTTGAATATATCCCGCTGCGGCTAGTTGTGAAGCATCACTTACTGTAATAGTAGTATCAGTAGAAGTAATACTAGCTGTAAGAGTAGCAGTTGTTGCATTAGTATTCCCTGACTGACGATTAATCCAAACTTGTATTGGACGTCCTTGAGTTAGTTTGTTAGGAATCGTTGAGTATGTTGATTCAGAGATTCGACTAATATTAATATCTATTTGGTTAGTAGTACCATTATTTTGACGAATAACAGTATCCAATAGATCAATAGTATCTACTGGAATTGGATAACAGATTTGACCTGTAACTAAAGGTATTTGTCCTTGTTCAATAGTCCAAAGATTAATACCACGATTAGCCCATTCAACTGTTAATAAGTTTAATGAACGACGAGCTGTACGAAAATCATAACCTGTTCTTAGTTCTCTATCGCAGCGTTCAAACGCTTCTTCAATGATTTCATTTAAAGAAAGATTGAATGCAGAAGTACCTGAGGTGTATTCTGCCATTATTTTTTCCCTTTAGTAAATCCTGCCTTCATATTTGCATATGCTTCTGGTGTTACTGTAGACTTTGCTTTAGAACGTGAAGTGCCTTTTTTCTTTCTAGCATTCATATTATCGTACAGACCTACTTTGCCACCTTTAGCATATTGAGTAAAGTCCGTATCATCTCTACGAGCTTTCTTTTTACCTTTAGGCATTTTAGATGGATCAATATCACCCATTCCACGAGAAGATATCATTATATATAACGTCCTTTTGTTTTACCTTTAGTAGCAATACCATCAGCACGAGATGAAGCTGAAGAAACCTTACCACCTTTTTTATAGTTATCATTAAATTTGCTTATTTCTTTACTAGGAGCATATTTAACTGGTGGAGCTTTAGCAGGGACAGGGGTAGCAGCTTCTTTTTGTTTTTGTTTTGCAGCATCAACTTGTCTATCAGTAGTACCTGTATCATAAAGGTCTTTTAGTTCTTTTTGATAATCTATGCTGGGTTTAGTGTTTTTATCAGCCATGATTATTTACCTTTTTTATACATGCCGCCACCACACATTGAGATCATTGTACCTTTAGTTTTACCCTTAGTAGCACAACCGTCTGCGCGTGATGAAGCTGAACCACCTTTAGATAGTTTTAAAGATGTTTGTTTACCACCATGTAATTGATCGCCATGTTGTTTCATTGCTGATTTAATCATAGACTTGTCTTGAGTCATGTCCATTTTTGAATCTTCCTTCATATCTGATTTAGCCATACCGCCTCCTTTAAATTTCTTACCTTTATCTGCTTCATTAAAATCTTTACCTACTGATTGTGGAATACCCACTTTTTTAGCAAAAGATGGGTTGTGTGCTACAGCTGCCATAAGATTACGTTGTGACTTAGACTTGCTTGGCATTTTTCTTTAACCATCCTTGAACAGTTTTAGTTTCATATATACGAATTAAAGTCCATATAATTGAAAATATTGCTGCAACTGCGGGTAACCAGCTCATTAATGTGCCCATAACTGTAGCTATAGAAGCGCCATCAATAAGATGTTTTGTGTGTTCGTTAATATCTTCGAAGTGTTTTATCATTTACAATTCCATCTTTTTAAAGAGGCAGCCTTACGAGTAGGTCTACCTTGTTCATCTTTCATAGGACCAGGCATTCCAGACATTCTAGCACAAAAAGACTTCTTACGAGGTCCACCTTGTGGTTGAGGTGCCTTGAGATTTGACCCAGTGGCTTTATTATACTTTGCTCTTCCTTTTGCGGTAAGACCTGCACCTTTCGATACAGGAAGTTTCTCGCCACGCCCAACTGCTAGAGAAGGACCTTGTTTCTTAGCCATAGAATGCTGTTACAGCCGTAATGTTTGTTGTAGTCATACCTAGATACAAAGCATTTTCTATTAAAATACCTTCACCTGGGAATACTATGTTTGTAGTCCCTGCTGCTGCAGCTGTATCAAAAGTAGCATGCCATTGTGTAGAATTACCTGTTGCAGGATTAGCTACATATGCACAAGCAGTACTTGCTGCAATAGTTCTTGAGTTTATATCGGTAATAGTAAATGTGTCTGCAGTTAATCTAGTGATTGCATAGTTACCATTAGTAGCAGAATCACCACTAGCAGCAACAAAAGAAATTCCAACTTTTTGACCTGTTACAAGACCATGAGCTACTTTAGTAACTGTAACTGTAGTGGTGGATTGAGCATACGTAGCGGCAATTGGAGCTGTTAGGCTGTCCCATATATTAACGGTACCGCCAGTAGCAGTGCTTGAAATTACTAGTCCTTTAACACGATTTCTGCCTATAAAAGCAAAACCATTGCTATTTAGATGGGCTGATGAAACATCATATTGCATTGTCATAATTAATCTCCTTGAGTTATAAAGGGGGCTGTGCGCCCCCAGTGATTAATTAATTAACTAACAGCTGCGCTGAATGGTGTAATAACAGTGCCAGAACCAAGTGATGAGCCAGATACTAAAAATACGCCTGTTGCAATATCAGTAATTTCTACATAAGAACCAACTAAACCACCTTGTGTTGAGCCGTTCATTGTAATTGTATCTGAAGCTGGAAGTGAGCCAAATGGTGTTCCTGTTGTACCTGCTACATTAATTATACCTTGAATAACGTCTGTTGCATTAGCTACTTGAATTTTGTAGCTGTTAGATGTAACAGCAGTAGTTACTAAAAATCTGTAAGTAGCATTAGTGCCTGTAGCTGCTGGAAGAGTAACTGTAATACCAGCTGCACGGCTTAGATTGATTGTTTGACCATTGTATAAAGCTTTTGTTACTGCTAATGTTGATGCTGTAACTGTTGAATTAACGCCTGTGCCTGTAATAAAACCAGCTGTAGACGTCACTGGACCCGAAAAGGTTGTTGATGACATATTTATGTTCCTTCATATAAAGTTAAGTTTACTAGTCTTATATGCGTCTGCCAGGACAGTCTAATAAACCAGGTTTTCCTGGATAAGTGAATAATACTACATATTTGAATTAATGCAAGAGAAAAGGGGCCGAAAAGCCCCTTAATTATTTGATACGATATGGTATCAATTATTTGTTCATAACGTACATTGTTACTTCAAAGCCAAAACGCATTTCTGTTGCCGATGGTTTAGTCCACATATTAATCTCCTAAAGTTATACACATCGTGTGTATGACTTCATATTACTCTTTTATTTTGCCTGTGAAATACGTAAAACCATGAATAACAGGTAAAGAAAAAGCCCACCAAAGTGGGCCTTATCTTACTAAGTGCTAATTAAGCACCTGGTGAACCGTACATACCGAGAGGATCTGACCAACCGAATGAATAACGTTCACGTGATTTATAGCGAACATTACCTGTATCGAAGTCACCGTCCATTGAATTTTGCAATGGAGTACGTACAAAGTGTTTCATACCGTTAGGTACATCAGTAGTTAAATACCAACCGTTACTATCTGTCAAGAAGTGGTTAATTGTATAACCTTCTGGGATAGAACCGTTGTTTTTTAACGCATTGATGTCATTGTCGGCAGTACCAACACGTAACTCAGTTTCTAACAAGCGTGTTGCAACGAATTGCAATGCTGGTGGAACGATAAGTTTACGTGGTTTAGCAGCGATTAATAGACCACGTTCATCAGTCCAAGCTGCAATTTGAATAACTGCATTTTCCAATGAAGTTTCATTCAAGTCAGCTGCTGTTGATGGAGTGTTACTATTTGTGCCACCAGAAACAAGAGTATGACTAGTTGAGAATAGTGCAGCACCATCTCCACCAGCATATGCAGTATTGAAGCCGTTATTAATAACAGCAGCTGCTTTAACTTGTTTTGTGTAAGCCATAGCACGAGCTAGACCTTTAGTGTATCTCGCTGATAAAGAATCGTAGAGGTTATCTTCGATAGCTTCTTCAGTTAATGAGAAACCTAAAGCAATAGTTTCGTGATTGTATCGAGCTGTCCAAGCTTCTTGAGCATTGTCATAAGCGATGGCAGAGCCTTCGTTTTTAACTGGTGCTGCTGAAAAGCCTGAAAGCTTTGTTTCTTCTTCGAATGAACGTTCTGAAGTTTCTGTTTCATAAACTTCTTTATGTTCTTCGCCATATCTTGCATATTCTAAACCGAATAATGCATTAAGTCCTGGTAAAAGCTCTTTTAGGAGCTGTGCACGTGAAATAGCCATGTTTTATTCTCCTAGTTAAGCTGTGTAAGCCGTGCCTGTAAGGGCAGTCAGCTGTGGGTTGTTAATCTTCACAATTACTTCAGGGTAAACCAAAGTAGTTGAAACGTAGTATGCAGTATCTGGAACTAAACCAACAACTCTCCATGGAAGTGTTGTAGCTGCGCCAGCGGCATCTGCAGGTTTAACAATAGATGCTTGTGAATCGCCTGTTGATGTAGAACCTGTACCGTTTTGAATCTCAGCTACGTTAGCACCTAAAATAGTTGCGTTAGCATAAGTTACTGTACCAGCTGTACCAGATGTTGTTACTGCTACTTTAAATTCAGCCATTGGATCAACCACTACATAAGCAATAGCATTAGTAACTGCTGTGCCTGGATAGTATTGAGCTTGAACTGTTTGACCTGATGAATTAACATATTGCACGCCAGTAAAAACACCAATAATAGTGCCTGTAGTAGTTGCGCCTGATAATTCAATTGTACCACCCGCTACGAGTTTAACTGATGCACCGTTATAGATTGCAGTATTATAAGAACCTGAAATAGGTAATTGTAATGTTGCGCCAGCATATGCAATGCCGTCTACACGATTAATCGGTTTAAATCCATAGGGTTTATCAATGGTTGGATAAGCCATATATAAAACTCCTTATTTTAAAATTATTTACCTTTGCCAAAACTAGTACTAGATTTTCTCTCATTAAATAGAGGCATTCTAGGATCGCTTTGACGCATTAAATTATTATCTACAGCTTCTGTTTGTGATTTAGTCATATTTTCATAATGAGCAGTTCTTTGCTCAACTAATTCAACAGGAGTTTTGCAGAGTAATAATCCGCCAATCTCAATATTGTCTTTAAAACGACTATCTGGATCAACTAACAGTTTAAATTTAGGTTGTTCTTCAACTCTTACTGGCTCCCAACCTTCTCTTAGTTTTCCTGAGAGATTTCTAGGGTCAGCAGTATTTAAAGTTGAAACACGAACCCAGTGATACGCGAAACCAGCCTGTTTATCAGGTTCTGGTAGAAGTTCTGGAGCTTTCCACTGTTTAGGGCGCTCTACTACTTCACGAGTTTCAAGTTCACGAGGCATTCTTACATCATTGTTGCTGTTGTTTAATTCAGACATTTTAATACTCCAATTTAGATTGTGCTACGGCGTACTGCTCTGGTGTTAAACCAAGTTTTTTGGCTAACGCTACTTGCGTTTTACTTAATACAATTTTTTTGGATGAAGTACTACGTTTTGCAGGAGCAACTACCGTGCTGGGTTTGATTGACTTTTGTTGAGACTTTTCAGACTCATTATTTGTATCTTCAGCAAATTCTTCGGGGAACTTGCGTTTTACTTCTTTATCGATCTGCTTATAGTAGGCATCTGTACCTACAAACGCTTTACCATAAGATGTTTCTAAATCTTCATGTACACGTTGAGCAAATTTGCTCATTGTTTTCTTGTTAGGATCTACATACCAAGGGTTATTTGCTACCCACTCGGCTGTTTTTTCATCCATTTTCGCAGGTTGCTGCGCATGTTGACTTTGTACACGAATATCAGGTTCTTGTAAAGTACTTTCCGCAGATGGCTTAAAATTCTTAGCTCTATCTATTTTAAGTTGCGCTGCCATCATTTGTTGAGTAGCTTTAGAGAGTTTATCTGAATCTCCAGCATCATAAGCTTCTCTATGCTCTTTAGTAGCTCTATCTAGCTCTAATTCAGCGGCATTTTGATAGGTACTTACAAGTTCTTTTTCACCTGTTTGAAGCATACTTCTAAGCTTTTTATTATCATCTAAGATACGTTGAGCCATAGTTAGTGCTTCTTGCTGTTCTTTATAAGCAACTTCTTTAGCACGTCTTTCGTCATGCCAAGCTTTTTTATATTGCTTAAATTTAATCTTTACGTTTTTTGAATAATCTGCAGATGTATCAGCTTCTTCAAGCTCATTAACTACTTCATTTGTTAATGGTTCTACATCACGATCTTCAGGAGGTGTATCATCGACTACTTCGACTTCTACGGACGTGTCGTCTCCTTCAATTACAATATCTAACTTCTGTTCTTTTTCCTCAGCTTCATCAGGAAACTGAAACTCTTCTTTTTCGTCTATCATATAATTCTCCTAAGCACTTCGTTTAATACCACGAGGATCTAAAACTACAGCCTCTACAGTATCGTCGTTAATCATTCGAAATTCTCGGCCATGAATAAGTAATCTTGTTCCTGCGTTTGGACGCACAACAATAAAATCACCCTTCTTACACCAAGGTCCGTTTGGAAATTTGTTTTTGTCTTGATAGCAATCAGGACCTAAATCAACTACAAATAAAACTGTTGCCAGTTTTTCTTCATAACTAATTGTTTGTTCTGCTTTTACCAATCCACTTTCAAATTCTTTTTCAACTTCAGGTATTGCACATAGTATGCGATAGCCTGACGGCTTAGGTACTTGTGTTGCTTTTTCATCGCTTGTGGCTTCGCTTTTATACGAGCCTACTATTGTTGGATTTGTGGGGTTACCACCTCCGATAAGTATTTCACTCATCATCTGTCTCCATTGTTTTATTCAGGTCTGTTATGTATTTTCGTGCAGTAAGAAGACCATTTATCTCGCCACACAATTTTTTGTACTCTACAAATTCGCTTATATTACCTGTACCTACGAATTCTTGAAGTTGCAAAATCTTTTCATCCAGTTGCTTAACTATAATAGCTAAGGCATTATGCGTTTCCGCTTGCATTTGTTACTCCTTTGGTTGTTGTTTTGTCTGCCTTTCATCGGCTAGTCTTTGTTGAGTCCTTTGTCTCATGTCTTCAAGAGATTTTTCATGTTCTTGATCATTAAAAGTGTTATGAAGATTATTCATATGTTGTTGTTTGTTGGATTTATCTGCATGTTGTTTATCATAATGAAACTTATGAGTGTCTATAGCAGTTTTAAATCCTTCTGATTTGTGTTGATGCGCCATATTTATTTTATCTGTTTGCGCTTTTAATGCTAATTGAGCACCAGACTGATATTGTTGACCTTGTAAGCGTTGTTTCTCAATATCAAGTTTTTGGGCTTGGAATTGAGCATCAATTTGATCTTTTTGCGCTTTTCTTTGTAATTCTTGTTGCTTAAGCTGTAATTCTTGTTGTTGCATTTGAATTATCGGATCTTGTTGCATTTGTTTGTTTTGAGCCTGTTGTTGCTCTTGTTGGTTCTGTTTAAGCAATTGTTTACCTGCTTGAGCAGCCATTTGTGATATTTTAGATTCCATATCAGGTGGCATAACTCTATCTTCACCAGTTTCACTATCAGGATCTTGGTAAGGAGGTAAAGTAGTTTGCATTGTTGCTTCCATTTGTTTTCTATACTCAAATGCAACGTGCTCCATAATGTGTGCAACCATTGATGAATGCATAGCTTGTGCTTTTTGTGGATCTAGTCCTACAAGCTGTTGAATCTTAGGATCTTCCATTGCTGATTTATGAACAGCAATATGAGATTCATGATCTTGGTATAGAAAAGCTTTAACAGGTTTACCTTTAAGAACGTTTTGATTCTCACTAATAGGATCAGTAGGAACCATATCTTCTGCTAAAGGAACTAGTTTTTGATAATTCTTAATACCTAGAACTTCTAGCATCTGACGATGTAAAATTGGTAAATCGTATAATTGTGGCGCCGTTTGTGCTAATTGGAGGGCGGCTTGGTACTGAACAACCTTTTGAGCCATTGTTGCAGCGTTAGGGTCAGAGACTGGCAATACATATACCATGTCATAATCAGATTTCTTAGCGCGTCTATCGCCTTCTTCAGGATCATAGTCATACTCCTCAGGTGTGTAATCACGGATAATTTCTTTTAGTAATTGGAACTCTTGTTTCATTGAATAGTGAATACGAGCTTGAACTGCACTCATAGTCTTCAATGTTCTTTCTAATATCGCTAATGTCGTTCCAACGGGAGCATTAGCAGACATATCTGATACTTGTAATTCTGCTGAACCTGCAAACTTACGACCTTCTTCTACAATAGAAGAGAGTAACGCCATAAGTACTTGTGAAGGCTCTTTATAAGGCAATGGCATAATATTATCGCGCATTGAACCTGAAGGTACATCCACATCTCTAAACTCGCCTGGGGCTATCGGTGTATCATCTCCTTTAACTCTGAGGCCACGAGTTTTAAATCCGCCAGGAAGATTCGACAGTGTTCCAGCATCCACGAGCTGACGAATGAGACTAGTACCAGACTTAGCAAAAGCACCGACCAGATGGATAAGACCAAAATTATAAAACCCAAACCCAGGAATATAACCGTAGTGTACAAAATGGTTTCGCTTGGTTTGTAACTCATCATCAGGTCTCCAGTTACGTCTGATTGCTAATATGTTGTTTGTACCTTTTTCAATGGTAACAATATAAGGTAACGCTATACCTGTAGGTTCACCTTTATCATCTTCATGTTCATATCCTGCTAAATCTAATTCAACATGCATTTCTAAAAGTTTATATCGATCATCAGTTGTAGCTCTGAAGCCTAACTTCTCAGCAATCTTCTTCTCAACTTCGTCCATTGTGTTGAGTGGTTCACCTAAATCTAATTCTCTATAGAACCCTTCGTGCTGGAGTCGTTTAACTTCATTCGTAGTCTTACGCATCACGTGAGTAATACGTTCAGCTTGTTCTAGACTTGACGCACCATAAGGTACAACCACATCTTCTGCTGGAACATACATAGATACTTGACGACCCATGCCTGGATCATAATAGACTTTCTTAAACGCATTACCTGCTAAACCTAGTCCCCATAACATTCTTTCATGTTCAGGACGATATTCTTTCATGACATCAGTAATCTGATAGTTCATGTCTTCTTGCACTCTTAGTGCTGCTTCTTTTTTCTCTTGAGTCTCACGACCTACAATCTGAGTCTTAACTGGACCCATAGCAGGCATAGTCTCCATCATGGTCTCTGCTTGGAACTTAACTACCGCTTCAGATAATAGTGGATGATATACACCGCACGCACCTTCCCATGGTTCAGCTCTTTCTTCAATCTTTAACCCTAATAGTTCTAGTCCATCAACATAAGTTTGGATCCAGTCTTTTCTAGAGGACACATCATTTTCAAAGTCACCAATAAGTTCTGAAGCAAGATTAAGTAACTCAGTCTCAGACATCTCTTCGGCTAAGTTCTTGTTGAACTCTTCTTCGTCTACCCCATCTTCTTCCATGTGAATGTCTACACCAGGTGCATGTATATCTACAGCTTCTGGATCTTGAATCTCTATTTCTAACGCTGGTTCATCACCTAGTTGGTCTATCTTGTCTAAACCTTGTGGCGCTTGAGCCAAACTTTTATCTATTGCCATAATCTATCCTTTGTTGTTTCTCAACGCTAATACAAAATTATATAGGTTGGGGTATTTTTCGGGGTCTAATGCTTGCTGATCGTATAAGTTGGCACATTCTATGCAACGTAGTAGGAACAAATCAACTTCTGATAATGTCCCATCGGGATTTTCTAATGCTTGTGGTTTATCTATAGTGCAAAATAAGCGTACGATTCTGTCTATTTCAGGACCAAAGGTCTCTAAAATCTTTTCACTGGTAAAAGGTAAACAGGCCGTTTTGTAATAGTTTGTACTATATACTGAATGCAGCCCGCCAGCAAGCGCTAATATATCATTCATCCCAATTGTTTTAATAATGTGGAACGTTCTAATCAAGTGATCAAAGAGCGTACCTGACTTATGAGGTAACTTATCCGCCCCAATCTCATGTAAGAACGAAGTTAACAAAGTCTCACTATCGTATAACGCCTTAGGATCGATGGTAACTTTGAACATCAATGTTGTACGCGCTTTTGGGCAGATACGGCTTACCGCTCTGGCACAATGATACATAGTTCCAGGAAACACAACCACTCGACCATAGTGTGGCATAATTGACTTCGTGATCTCTGTTTTATCTTTATTGTAAAAGCTAGTCTCACCACCCCAATCAGCTTCCCAATTCTCGTTCATATAAACAATTACGGTTTGATCTGACTCACGTCTTGAATCTAAGTGAATGTAGCCTTCTGTACCGAAAGTCTGTCTATTTGAGTAACACCTCGTTAACTTGGCCTGATCTTTAAATATTTCTTTATTAATACTATCCCACAACTCTTTAAAACTTTTTGGAAGTCTAATAGCTACATCAGTAGGATTGTTAGGTAAAGTCTTTGTGATATCTACATTCCAATGACCGTATGGAACATCTTTATTTGATTGCCATCCGTATGACCAGTTGGACTTATCAAGAAATAAATTACACTCCGTTAACTTGGCCTTTGGAATTATGTTGTCTTTAATCTGTATCACTGTCTTTTGGGTCCCATCTAGTTCTAAAGTGCCACCATTGTTTTCTATATATGCTTATTCTTGCATATACTCTTTTATGTTTGTCGGATGTTCGCATTTTACTAACGCGCTTGTCCATACTAAACAACCCTTTAATATGATATACAATCATTAATAGTTTCTTAAATTCATAGCCATCAATTCAAATTCTTCTTGTGTACCATTGCTTTTAAGCCTATTAGCACGTGTAGATACTATCTTGCAGTTGTCTGGTGTATAGCCTTTATTGGAATCTTTGCGATCTAATGATGCAGTATCTTTATTATTTGTTTGGCTTGTATAATGTAGTTCTATGTTTAATAGGGGGCATACTGTAACTTTTTTAGCTTCTTCTAATATCCAATCTATTGTTAGGGTATGTTCTCTATTATATTTTCTAGCGCGTTGTCTGGATCTAGTTAAGGACTCTTTAGCCCAAAGTAATAATGGATCTGCTTCTTGTCGAACGGATCTACATACTAATGATCGTTTACAAAAACATAATTTACATTTTGTGCTTAAATGTTTTAATAATGATTTTTTAGTGTGTATGTAAAATTCCTCAACAGGTTTTTCGGTATTACATGATTTGCAAAATTTAGTATCCATTAGTAATAGGCCGCTTTCTTTCTAAATTTCATTAAATAAGAATCGTCTGGATCATCATTAGGTAACTTGATAAACCCACCTTGTCTAAAGCGCATTAGCGCTAAAGTCATACTATCCACCATGTCGTCATTAGAACCTGATGGAAAATCATTACACTGCTCAATTAATTCTTGTGCCCATCTTGTATCTGGAGCCCACACAATACCTGCTGAAAACAAATCACTTACAGCATTGACACGAGCGATTTTATCTTGTCCCTTACCTGGCGTAAATTCTCCAACAGGAATTCCCATTCTTCGCATCTCTTGGTATAGTGCTGCTCCGTTTGATTTTTTTTCCACCATAAATGCATCGGGTTGCCATTCTTTATATTGTTCAAGTACCATCTCTTTTAGTTCTGGAAACTCTAGTCGTTCATTAATTACGTTTAGTAGTATAATGTTGTAGTTATTAACTTCTTCATTAAAGAACACACCCCATGTTGTAAGTGCGTTAAAGTCTGATCGCGTATTTGCTTCTTGTGCCGCATCCAAACTCATAATAATAAATTCACATTGAGGAGGGTTTTCTTTTTCCCATACTTTCCACCACTCACGTTTTATTAATGCGCCTTCTTCTGATACTGGATTCTGCATATACTGTGCATTCCAGTAACGAACGTCTAGTGCAGCTTTCTTAGCTAGTAGTTCTTCTCTTGTCCAAAAGTCAGGCCATAAAGGTTCGCCATCATCTTTGATTGCGGGAAACTCAATTACTTCCCAAGGATCAACATCATCATTTTTATTCATTTGATTTATGATCTGGCCAGTTAAATCTAGCTTAGACCATCGAGTCATTACTACAATAATCGCACCACCAGGCATAAGACGCTGAATAGGACCAGACTGAAACCACTCCCAAGCAGGATGAAAAACGTCCGCACGTCCCAACTTGGCGTCTTGCTCTGAATGAGGATCGTCAATGATAAAAAGATCGGCGCCGCGACCAGCAAGAGCGCCCCCCACACCGATAGCAAAGTACTCGCCATTATAATTAGTACCCCATCGTGATGCACTTTTACTATCCGCCTGTAGTTCTACGTCTGGAAAGACGTCATGATAAGGAGTACTACCAACCAAATTACGAACTCGCCTACCAAAGTTAACAGCAAGATCGGCAGTATGAGACGCCATAATAATTTTCTTATGAGGAAACTTTCCCAAAAACCAAGCAGGAGCAAGATATGAGATAAGCTCAGATTTCCCGTGTCTTGGCGCAATATTAACAATAACTCTTTTCTTTTTGCCGTTGGCAATGTCTTCAAATATCTGCGCAAGCTTATAGTGGTGGGGTCCAACTTTATACCCAGGGTAAACATGTTTAACAAACTCCAAAAAATTTAATTGTCGTTCTTCTTTACTCTTTAACTCCTCTAGCTTTTCTAGCATAGAGTATAGCTCTATCTTTTCGGTTTTAGATAAAGTATCTACATTTTGCATTGCGCGATACAAGTCTTCCTCTTTTATACCAGGAATATTTATCATTATGTTGTTTTATCGTCTGGTTTTATTTCACCCATTTCAGCATCAATAACATCAAATGATGTATCAACAGCTAAGTTGGTGCCTAATATTTTAAATAGTTTACTTCTGATTTGATCTTCTAAATTGTCGATAGAACCTGCATGGATTGTAATTTCAGTTTTATCTGTGAATAGCCCAACATCTGATATCTTGCCTAATAACTCTAAGGCTTTTAAACGATGTCTAGCATCGGTATGTCCTGTATCTTCTAAAAGTTTATTGGTAACAAAGCGTCTTAATTGCACGGCTTCATCTATAACCTGATGGTCATAATCTTGAAGCATGGCGTAGAGATGTTGAACTGTAGAGGGTACACTAAGCGCTTTATTATTAGCGGAAGTGGTAGCTTGAGTGGAGTTGGGGTCTGTAAAAGCTTTGAATACATCTTCAGCTTCTTTTTTATCTTCGGGTGTTGATGGTATTTCTGCACCAGCTTCTAATAGTATTTTAGCAGTGGCAGCAGCAATTTTGACTCTTTTTTCAAATGAAGTAGGTTCTTCAGAATCAAAGTCGTCAGGTAGTGGTTTGTTCGCTTCTGGTATAATTTTAAGGGGCATTTAAGCTCCAGTTATAGGCGGTTTCCTCGCGATGGGTGCATTATAACACATCTTTATAATAATCAAAGACTTAAAATAAATATATTATTGTCACATACCTTTGGTAGAATAGTCCCATGAAGACCACTCTTACACCTAAAAACCTAGCTATTTTATACGAGATGGCGTGTAAATTACCCCCTTTTAACACCCTTCCTATGCCTAAAGCATCTAAAGTTGGGTTTAAAGTTATTAAAAACCCAGGTATTTATGGTTGTTTTGATGAATTTGAGATGGAAATACACATTAGTAGGAATGCATGTGGGCATTTTACAACTATTTTTCAAACGCTCCTCCATGAAATGGTGCATCTAGCGCTTTATGTTAGGGGTGATGAAGATTTTCACGAGCATGGTACCAAATTCCTTCGCATCAAAGACGTCTACTCCGAGTTATACAACTTCGATCCCAAAGCAATCTAGCCCGTTTTTTAAATTTTTGCAAAATATTTTTTTCTAAACCCTTTTGTTTAAGTGACGGGGGGTGTTTCTATATCGATTTTCTAAAATACCGTTACTATTTGTGTTCAACCCAGTGGATATAGTGTGGGAGAGGCTCATTAAAAAAACGGGGTGTGGGGGTGACCGAGATACCCTGTATTATTTTGTGGAATTTCGCATTATTTCGTGCTATTTTCTTGCTATTTATGTCATTATGTCGTATAATGATTGTATCAATTAAGCAATTCATGTTTAGTTGATATTTTTATAAACTTTAAAAAAGGAAATACATCATGAAACAATCTAAAAAATCAGTAAGCAAAGCAGTAAAAGCAGTTTATGTTTTACCACTTGAAGCTCAAGCATTTATCAATCTGGAAATCATGCCAGAATTACAGGGTATGAATAATGCAGTCATTAAAAAAGATGAGTATCTTTTATCATCATCAGAATTAGTGGCAGAGTTATTCACTAAAGCAAAGCAAGAAAAGAATTTTAATGTGCAATTTTGGAATGGCACATTTTCATTCATTGAAGCAAGGTCAGTGACATTGTTTAAAATTGCAGAAAGCACAGCAAAGAATTACAGCAAAGACATTGTAGGCTTTTTGAAACTTCGAAACCCTGCAATATTGAAACCAGCTTCAGAAAACAAAGACGCAAAAAGAAAAGCAAGTAAAAAGAGTGCAGATGTAAAAATCGTTAAGAAATATTCAAAGGTGGCAACCGAAACCCTTGCTAGTGATTTAAAAGATTTAATTGTGAAAACTGATGATATTTCAACGGCAAAGGTAAAAGAAATTACATCAGTAATTAAAACAAGAAACGATAAAATTGCATCAGAAAAGAAAGAACAGGATAGCAAAGCTAAAAAATCATTCAAAGAAAACTACTTCAAAGATTTTAAAAGTATTTTCAATGATGAGTATGAATTGGCTCAATTCATTCATGCCAAAATTGATAGCATGAGAAAAGAGTTTAATAAAACTAAATAGGAATTTAGCACGAAGTTGTGCAATTTTCCACCTTTAAGCCCTAGTGATTAATTTCACTAGGGCTTTTTTTTGCTTAAAATTTTTACCCTATAATATATCTATACGAAGTGAACAATGTTATACCCTAGTAAAACTTCGTGACGGAACGTCATACACGTATGACCGAGAT
>Ga0114970_10001688_pt1 | contig 16522 bp, 12 predicted proteins | sample M_140205_XF_Meta_FD_87030 | JGI IMG/M metagenome (GOLD analysis project Ga0114970, IMG submission 87030) | Freshwater microbial communities from Lake Montjoie, Canada to study carbon cycling - M_140205_XF_MetaG | ecosystem: Environmental > Aquatic > Freshwater > Lake | place: Lake Montjoie... | reverse complement strand
TTGCACTAAATCCAATGCAACTTGTTTTCCAACTCTACCAAATCCACAAATAATTACGTGATTTTCCATTATTTTCATTTTTTTCATGATTTTATATTCACGAAGGTTTGTTCTATATTCTCCGCCTACAATATAACTTGTAAGTGACGAAATTGTGTAAGCAAATATACCAAAACACGAAATCAGTAAAAAGGCAGTAAACATTTTTCCTTCTACTGATAATTCATGGACTTCACCAAAACCTACAGTTGACATAGTGATAATTGTCATATAAAATGAATCGAAAAAATTCCACTTTTCTATCAAAACATATCCCATTGTTCCGACTCCAATAATCAAACAAATGAGAATTAGAAAAAAATAAATCTTCTTGAAAAATTTATACTTAAAAATCATCTTAAAGCTCCCATATAGTTTTCTTGCGTTTCCGTTGTAACTTGAAGTAATGTTTGTGCTCTAAAATCCAAGCCATTGCAAGGTATAAAATTAGTGGTGATCCCATCGTAATAAATGACGCATATATAAATCCAAGACGCACTTTAGATATATTAATGCCCAATTTTCTAGCCCACCAAGCACATACGCCAAAAGAACGCATTTCAAAGAAAAAAATTATTTTTTGTATGGTTCTCATTTACTTAAAAGTTGTATTCCAATTTCACAAGATAAACATTTTTTTTTTGAACACAATTCATTTATCACTTCTAGCAGTGACTGCGATTCAGCTGCATTTCGTGGTACAATTTTATGTTTTATCCATTTATCCAAAGTTGCGTTTTGCTCAGCAGGCAATAAACGCAGTAATTCAATAGATTTTTCCACTAATAGTTCATCTTCGTTTTTTTGTCCGAACCAATATATGAATGGAACAAAACAGTTAATAATAAGTTGATGTTTAAAAGAACGTGAAAGTTGATTAAAGCGGCTTAAAAGAGAAGGTGTTTCCTCTTCAATTGTTAGTAATTTTAAAATGTATTGCAGTAAATTTTCAGTATCTAGATAAACGAAACTGACTTCAAAATCGAATTGTTGAATTATTTTCGCAAACTGTACAATTCTAATTTTCGGCGAATTTCCGGGTCTTGTGCCTGCAAATTTCCATGACTGTGGAGAAACAGATCCATTTATAAGTTGTTTTTGGCTTTGAATAATTCTTTTATACATCAAATGGTCTGATATTGAATCAGGATAAGATAATCCACTTGAAATCACAATTAAATCAGATTGATTTCTAATCTTTTTATTCTTTAATTCATGTAATGGTAGTCTATGCGTTAATTCTTCAAAAGGTAATTGATTTATTTTTGCACCCATAGCCTTAGCCATTAAAAAATAGAGGATTTGCTTAGGATCAGAGGAGCCTGCCTGCACGATAATATTGTTTGTCTTACGATTTAATCGATCAATCAAAGCCCTTTCTTGCAATGAGACAATTAGTATATCTGGGATTGAATATAAAAGTGAACCACAAAGAATGGTTTTTTTATTTTTTAAAAGAAGCTCAAATTTCTGATAATGTTCTTGTTGAATAACATTAATTAATTCAAGTGTGGGGATTTTTTCGTTTTTTATAAATACATCGCCATTATTCTCTAAAACAACATGTAAAATAACGTTGTCATAAGCAGAATCATTTTGATGCTTGTGCGAATACCAATCTTTAGATTTTAGATGTAATTCGACATTTCCAAACCAGACCAAACCGTCAATTTCAATTTTCGCATTTAAAAAATCGGGGCCACTTTCATATGCATTATGCTCCCCATGAGAAATAACTTTAAACATTCTACCGTCAACCAATTCCATTTTATGAAACGGTAGTAGTTTGTATTTCCAAAGATAATGAAGGTATTTTTCTTGCATTTATATTAATTTACCTTCTTGAAGATACAAAAAAAGCGCTGATAAATATCAGCGCTTTTCAATTAAAAATCCTTTTATTATTAAGGGTATTTTACAAAAATCAACAATCCAGGATTCGCTGCCGGTGAAGTTGCTGGATCAAAATCCATTCTAAGTACTTTACCTTCTGTTCGACGATTCAACTGGTGCAATTGATCAAATAATTTTTTGTCGGAAGTTTTGAATTGATTAATATAAGCCTCGTTCAATAAGATTGTTTCAACACCATTCATGTCAGAAGGCTGAGATGAAATGTAAACACCTCCTTTTTTCCAAATTGTTCTAGGCTCAACTTCACCCTTTCCAACTGGAACAATTCTCCTTGGATCAACTCCTTTTTGTTCAATCAAGTACTTGTAACATGCTTTAGCACGATTTTCTGAAAGCTTTTGATTTCTTTCATTACTTCCTCGGGCATCCGTATGAGAACTTAATTCTAGAACCATTTCAGGATATTCTTGTAATAAGTTATATACAAATAATAGTGAATCTGGTGAATTGATAGTAGAATCAACTAACAACACCCATTTGTCTAATGGATAACGAACTTCAGGAAGACGAATTGGTTTCTTAGGCAATAATGCCATATCTATAATGAAGTTTTGATCATAATTCAAACCAACAGTTGTGAACTGCGCTCCTTTTTTATCTGGATGGTAACCTTCTTTTGAAATGTTAATTGTATAAGAAGTTACTTCATTCACATAACGCAATCCATCAGGTTTTTTATCCCAAAAAATAGAACCATCTTTTTTAGTAAAACCTTCCCAAGTTGAATTGTCTGAACCTTTAACAACAACGCGAACATCTGCAATTTTAATGGTCTTATCACCTAATTCACTTACAATAACTTTTAAATCAAAGATGTTTGGTGGCATTTCATAACTGTAGATATCTGGATTGAATTTTCCATCTGGATTTTTTCTTTCAGAAGTGAAATAACCTTTACGATCTGAATATTCATATAATGAATAATCGTTGTTTTCAGAATTTATTGGGAACCCTAAGTTCTTTGCATTTTCCCATTTCATTTCTTCACCAACCTTCGCTGCTCGGTAGATATCTAAACCTCCTAAACCAGGCATTCCGTCTGTTGCAAAATACAAACTACCGTCCTTACCGAATGTAGGAAATAAATCATTTCCAGCTGTGTTTACTTCAGGCCCCATGTTTTTTGGAGCTGTCCATGAATCTGCTTTTCTATCGTAGGTAGTATACCATAAATCTCTTCCACCGAAACCGCCTACCATATCAGAGGCGAAAACTAAAAACTTCCCATCGTCAGAAACACAAGGATGTCCAACAGATACTGAATCAGCTGATTTTAAATTCAACTTTGTTGCTGGACCCCACTCGTCTTTTCCTTTCAATTCAGATGTCCAAATATCACAACCAAGATTTTGTTTTTTCAAGTTAGGACAACGCGTAAAAAACATTACTTTACCTCTTCCGTCAAATGTAACAGAACCTTCATGAGCTTCCGTATTTACATTTCCAGTAATATCAACTAATTTAGGTTCTCCCCAATTATCTTTTTTATCTTTTTCACTCATCCAAATGTCCATGTAATTTTCACATGAGATTGGATCAGTTGCATTTCCAGTACTTCCAGCTCTACTTGAAGCAAAATATAATTTTGATTCTTTTCTATCTGCAAACATTGGAGCCATGTCCATTTCTGCCTTATTAATGACTATTTGGTTCTCAACTTTATGACGTGTTCTATTTGCTACGAAACTTTTATTATCTCTGCATGATTTAATACCAACCTCAGCTCTTACGTCAGCAGGAACTAAATTTTTGTACGCTTCATATTGAACCATAGCTTTATCAAAGTTGCCCATCATTCTCAACATTTCACCATTATAATAGTGAACTTCAGGAACAACATCTTGATAATCTAACAATAATGCACGATCATACCACTCATTCGCTTCTCTAAATCTATCCGTAAAACGGTAACATTCAGCAGTTTTAAAAGCCATATCAGCTTTCATTTTTTTCGCTTGATTTCCTTTACGAGTCAATTTTGTATATGCTAAGCTGCATTTATCAGCTCCTTCACAATATTTCTCACTCATGAAGTATGTTTCTGCTTCTAGAACAAATTTGTTTTGAGCAAATGAAAGCCATGAAAGGCTAATAAAGACAAGTGGTAATACTAATTTGTAGTACATATAGTTTCTTTTTTTCAATTAGAATTGTAAGCACGAAGAAAATAAATTTTTATTAATTCTTAACTATAAAAACAAAGTAATTAATTAATAGGTTTTTTCAACGAAATGTAAAAATAAAAAAAGTTCTTGAAATAACAGCAAAAAAAGAGATAAGATGCTTGAAATCTTAACAATGAAACTATTTACAAGACTAAAATAGCACAATTAGTCAGACTCTGGAAGAGTATATGTTCGCCATTTTTGCAGTATAGCCTCAAATCCCGGAGATAATTCTGAATCAAACCTTAAATATTCTCCTGTAACAGGGTGTTCAAAACCGAGTGTTTTTGCATGCAAGGCTTGACCATCAATTAAATCGAAACAATTTTCTATGAATTTCTTGTATTTAGAAGAAGGGGTGCCTCTTACAATCGAATCTCCACCATATTCATTGTCATTAAAAAGTGGATGACCAATATGTTTCATATGCGCTCGGATTTGGTGAGTTCTGCCTGTTTCTAATTTACATTCAATCAATGTAACTAATCCAAATTGCTCTATTACTTTATAATGCGTTACAGAATGTTTACCATGATCACCATCAGGAAAAACAGTCATTACCTTTCTGTTTTTCAATGAGCGTCCAATATTCCCAATCACTGTTCCGTTTTCCTTTACATCACCCCAAACCAAAGCATGATAGCGTCGTTCAGTCGTGCGATCATAAAATTGCTTGGCTAATTTTGTCAATGCTAATTCAGTTTTAGCGACAACCATTAAACCAGTTGTATTTTTATCCAATCTATGCACCAAACCCGGTCTCCCGAAATAATCTTGAATCCGATAAGGTAAATTATCAAAATGAAAAACGAGTGCATTCACTAATGTTCCAGTGTAATTGCCATATCCTGGATGAACAACCATATTCGAAGGCTTGTGCACTACAACTAAAGAATCATCTTCAAATTCAATTGCGATAGGAATATCTTGAGGAATAAGTTCAATTTCTCTAACAGGGTAAGGCAAAACGATTGAAACCTCATCGTGCGGTTTTATCTTATAATTCTGCTTAACTTTTTCGCCATTAACGAGAACAGTTCCGTTCTTAGCGGCATTTTGAATTTTGTTTCGTGATGTATTAGGTAAACGATCAAGTAGGAATTTATCTATTCGAATTATTTCCTGTCCTGGATCCGATATAATTTTATAATGTTCAAAGAGTTCTTCTTCATCATTCTCAACCTCTTCTATTTCTTCATTCATTCGTTCTTGATAATTTTATAAACCTTATCAATCCCTTTTAATCGGAAAAAATAAACACCCGCTGGAAAATTAATTAAAGAAACGTTAGATTCTATTGTTTGAAGCAATAAAGTGCCCTGAATAGAATAAACTTCCACACCTTCAAATAACCCACTTTCTATTACAATGTTCACTTCATTAGCCGTTGGATTCGGATACAAATTAACGATTGGTTGGTTGCCTATTGTTTCAATTCCCAATTCGACATCCATTGCAGTTGAATAAATCGGTCTAATCATAACAGAACCTAATATTGATGACTGCGACCAGGATATACCATTATCAACACTATAATAGGTATTAGTTGAGTTGTCTAAATTTTTATCAAGACCTACGTTCAGACGAATAGCATCTAATTGTCTCCAACCTACAAAGTAGCTCAAGCCAACTGAGACCTTCAATGTGTCCTTGAAATAATATGTTTTAAATTCATTTCTACTTGATCCATATTCAGGTTGACGAGGAAAGAAAACATCATCTTCATACAAAACAGTTCCTGGTTGACCAGCATTATCACTCCAAACAGTCAATAAAAACAGTTTGTTTGAAACATCAACTACTGAAGGAACAAAATGAATATTCATACCAATAAGTGAATCTTCTTCATACGCATTGTATTTAATAGCAATACGAGATTGCGTTCCGGTTGGACCATATGCAGCTTCGGCGCTGCCGTCATCATAACTATAATAGTTAGAAAAATATTGAATACCGCTTGTTGAATCATTCAACGTATAATCATTTGCAGTAGTTGTTGGTGTTGTTGCAGTAGCTAATAAATCAAAAGTTTGGTGGTTTCCAAGTTTTGAAATATCGTAAACATAACCACCAGAAAGATCATGGTAAGAATAACTTGTGATTCCAGGTAGGTAATTAAAAGGTGCTACTCCACCTGCCAATGTTTGTCCATTCAACAAGTAGTTACCTTCAGGAAATCCGCCGTACGAAACTTCTATAAGACCATCTTCATTGTTTGCTTGAATAACAGCTCCATTATGCATTGTAATAGCAGCTGCATCATTCATTTTACCTGTTGAATTGTTTTTGAAATGATCCCAAGGCACTGATGTGTATGTTTTCAATAAACTTCCAATTGGATAAACAAACGCTAAATCTTTAAAAATGGTATCTTGATACCCTGATAATGCTCTTAAATGAACGTAATCAATATTAAAGATATCAAGCATTCCAGAAAGTGCTCCGTAATTTTTAAATCTAAACTGAAACCCCTTTTCAAAATAAAGTGGATCAGTTATAGGAATATGACCAACTTGAAAATCACCAACAGCCTGTCCAGAGGTACTCCAAATCCAATTCCATTGATCTAAATCCTTCGCGTAAAATTCTAAAACTAAAGAATCTGTTGTTTCTGGCACATCTCCAAAACCTTCCGCTTGAAACAAGAAACTAAAATAAACTGAATCAGCAACATTAACAGTAGATAAATCTAACGGTTTTGATGTTAAAAAATCGGCATAATTGGTGATAGTTGTTCCAATGGCATAAGGAAATCCATTTTCATTTAAACCATCAAAAGTAACTACTCCTAATGATGAAGGTTCAACAGCAAAACGATAATTATGATATGCTTGATCATCAAGCCAAAACGCATCACTGTTGTTTAAATATGCAAAAAATTGCGTTGCTGAATCTTGATAGAATTCAGGGCTAACAATCCAAATAGTATCCGATACGTCTGCTGTTCCCACAGTGTCATAAATGTAATAGGGTGGGTATAAATCTGTTGTAGCATAACTAACGGGGTAAGTTGCCAAACTACCAACTTTAAATTGAGTAGGACTAAAATTCACATCTGTATATGTGGATGTTAAAACGTCGTATGTTCTTCGAAATGTTGCTTGTCCAGAAAAATAAAGATTATTAGGGATTTGTATGGAAGTAACATTATCTATAATCCTATATTTCTTGTCACTCGTAACTCCTAAATCAGTAAAATCTGCATTGTATTGTTCAAAATGATTCTTAGTGAATTCGTCAAAAAACGGCAGGTTTAAGGTGTCAGATTTATAAATAAACGTACTGTCAAAAGTCCCTGGATTAGCTTTTTCTATTTTGTTAGATTTTTTATTTTTACCTTGTAAATCAGGATTCCCAGTTAATGGTCCTACTTCTTCACCTTGTGCAAAAAACACTATTGGACAACAAATTAAAATCAATGCTAGTATTTTTCCTTTCATTCAATTTTTATTAATAGAATTATGGATTTTGACCATCACCAGTAAAGTTCTTAGTTGCATAAAAGGTTATAGTAGAGCCTGCTGGAATCTGTATTCCCTCAATATACTCTGGCGATTGGGATTCAATTCTTGATGCCAAAGAATCTTCATATGTCAGACAACCTTCACAAACAGGCAAGAAGCCAAATGATCCTAAGGTTGCTAAACGGTCTTTTGCTTCAAATATTGTTAAACCATATAAATTTGGAATATCAACAGGTTCTCCCTGACCGTTCTTTCCAACAATCAATACTATGGTAGATCCAATTGGGATTCGAGCACCTTCTCTAACACTTTTCCCTTTGTAACGTTGTTCTAGAACAGCGCCATTCGCCTCATTTGTTTCTTTAAATTGAATTATGTATTTCAACCCTCTATTTTCCAAAATACTTTCAGCAAATCGTTGCGATTTATCAACTAAGCTAGGCATTTCAACAAGCCGTGACTTTTTAGAAACACGAAATCGAATGATTCGACTTTCCTTGACATAAACTTGAGAAAACATAGTAGGATCTGGATCTTGATCGATAATTGTTCCTGATGGTTTTGAAGGGTCATAAATGGAATCGAGAACCTCATATTGCAAGCCTAATTCTTCCAAGGTAGCCTTGACATCATTTACATTTTTACCTATCATATTAGGCACAGAAATGCGCTGTCCGTGATTGGTATATGAATCCAAATAGAATACAGTAACACTTACTATAATTAGATAGGCAAGTAGCATTAATCCAAAATGTTTTAGAAAATGCTTACTCCAAATAAAGGTTCTGAGTTTTTTTAAAAATTCCATATATTGAAATCAAACACGCAAATATAAGCAATATGCCGTAAAAAAAATAAAAGTAAAACCAAACTATGCTTTTTTAGAAATTTGGAGACAATGCATGCGATTTGTAGAAGTCTTCAATGTATTTAAAAGCTTCATCTGCAGTATCAACCAATTTGAATAAATTCAAATCTACTTCTGCAATATTTTGTTCCATGTGCAACATTGATTCTTTCATCCATACAAGTAATCCTTGCCAATATTCAACACCAATTAGCACTACAGGCCTATGATTGATTTTTTTTGTTTGAATTAATGTTAATGCCTCAAATAATTCATCTAATGTCCCAAAACCGCCAGGTAATACGACAAATGCTTGAGCATATTTAACAAATATAACTTTTCGCACAAAAAAGTAATCAAATTCAATATTGTGTTCTTGATCTATATATGGGTTATGATTTTGCTCAAAAGGCAAATCGATATTCAATCCAACTGATTTACCCATCCCCAATTGAGCTCCTTTATTGGCAGCTTCCATTATTCCCGGTCCACCACCTGTAATAACACCATAACCAGCTTCAGCAAGTTTTTTTGCAATTTCAACACCAATTTGATAGTATTTATTGTCGGGCTTTGTGCGAGCAGAGCCAAAAATTGAAATACACGGACCTATTTTCGCCATTCTTTCATAGCCTTCAACAAATTCAGACATTATTTTAAATATTGCCCAACTATCGTTCACTCTTATATCATTCCAATCTTTTCTAATTTTATTCATCTTCTTTTTTTAATTGAAATCAAATTCTGCATTCATTTTAAATACTAATTTAATTTACAGATTAAAAGTAGTATATATTCTTATGAACGAAAGAAGCATTTTTTTATTTTTTCAACAGTAAGTCCGTAATAAATTAAGTTTTTAATTATCTTCGAAAACGATGACATTTCGCATATTAATCATACTCAGTTTTTTTGCTGCAAATACGCTCTTTGCTCAAGGCACTTTTTTTGATTCACCTGACTCACTCTTAAAAAAACGAATCATACCCGTTTCAATTGGAGCTGGAACAGTCTGGGCTGGAAGCATGGTTGGTCTTTCTCAAGTATGGTATAAAGATTATGACAAATCAAGTTTTCACACATTTAATGACGGTGCAAATTGGTTACAAATGGATAAAGCAGGGCATGTCTACACGAATTATCAAATAAGTCAATTTGCGGGTAATCTCTATAAATGGTCCGGAATGAAGTCAAATAATGCAGCAGTTATGGGAACTGGAATTGGGTTAGGGTTTCAAACTACTTTAGAGATTTTTGATGGTTATAGCTCTGGATGGGGATTTTCTTGGTATGACATGGCTTCAAATGCTCTTGGTGCAGGAATTTATCTTGGTCAAGAATTAGCATGGAAAGAGCAACGTTTTTTATTAAAATTCTCATATCATCCTACAGAATTTGCAGCTTTAAGACCAGAAGTTTTAGGCTCAAATTTGCAAGAAAGGTTTTTAAAAGATTATAACGGACAAACCTATTGGGTAAGTTTTAATCCTTTCTTGTTTTCTAAAAGCTCCTCTTTTCCAAAATGGATTTGTCTATCTTTTGGGTATAGTGTGAATGAAAAAATAGTTGGTGATCAAGAAACATACATTGATCCTATTAGTTTAATTTCATATTCTTCGCAAAGAGAATTCATCTTTTCCCTAGATATTGATTTTAGTAGAATCCCAGTTCAAAAAAAGTGGCTTAAAACAGTTTTGAAACAATTGAATTATCTAAAAATTCCATTCCCAGCTCTGATTATTAGAGACGGTAAACTAATTGGTGCTCCTATTTATTTTTAAAAAACCACAATGGCATATACAATTCACGACTTAGAAGATTATTTCAAACAATATAGACGTTCAATCCGAACTCCTAGAAAATTTTGGGGAGAAATCGCCGATAACTTTAGCTGGAATAAAAAATGGGATAACATTTTAGACTTCAATATGACTGAAGCTAAATTCTCTTGGTTTGAAGGAGCTAAATTGAATATAACAGAAAATGCAATTGATAGGCATTTAGTCAATAGAAGTAAAAAAACAGCTATTCTTTTCGAACCGAATGACCCAAATGAAGCGGCTCAACATATTTCGTACGAAGAATTACATAAACGTGTTTGCAAGATGGCCAATGTTTTAAAAGAGCAAGGAATAACCAAAGGTGATCGGGTTTGTATTTATTTACCCATGATTCCAGAATTAGCAATTTCTGTTTTGGCATGTGCACGAATTGGAGCAATCCATTCAGTAGTTTTTGCAGGATTTTCAGCAAGTGCAATTTCATCGAGAATTCTAGATTCAAAGTGTAAATTAGTTATTACAGCTGATGGAGGATTTAGAGGAAATAAAACAATTGATTTAAAAAGTATTGTTGATGAAGCTCTAGTAAAATGTATATGTGTTGAAAAGGTTTTACTTGTTAAGCGCACAAATACTTTTGTAAACATGTTGGAAAGTCGTGATTACTGGTTGGAACCCTTATTGGAAAATAGTTCGGTAAATAACACTCCAGAAATCATGGATGCTGAAGATCCTTTGTTTATTCTATACACTTCTGGATCAACTGGTAAACCAAAAGGAATGGTTCATACAACTGCCGGTTACATGGTTTATACTGGTTATACTTTTAAAAATGTTTTTCAATATCAAGAAGAAGATATTTTTTGGTGTACAGCCGATATTGGATGGATAACAGGTCATTCCTATATTCTTTATGGTGCATTGTTGAACGGTGCAACAACTGTTCTTTTTGAAGGAGTTCCATCTTATCCAGATTTCGGTAGGTTTTGGGAAATCATTGATAAACATAAGATTACACATTTATATACTGCACCAACAGCCATTCGATCTTTGGCTAAAGAAAATATCGAATGGGTGGAGAAATATTCTTTAAGTTCCTTAAAAATTTTAGGATCGGTTGGTGAACCAATCAATGAAGAAGCTTGGCATTGGTACGATAATCATGTTGGAAAGAAAAAATGTCCAATTGTAGATACTTGGTGGCAAACAGAAACTGGCGGAATACTAATTTCACCTTTAGCAGGAATTACACCTACGAAACCAACCTATGCCACACTTCCAATTCCTGGAGTTCAACCACTATTAATGGATGACAAAGGAAATGAAATTGAAGGAGAACAAGTAACTGGCAATTTGTGCATTAACTTTCCTTGGCCCGGAATTGCAAGAACAATTTGGGGAGATCATGAACGGTACATCGATACGTATTTCAAAGCTTATCCTGGGAAATATTTCACTGGTGACGGTGCTTTTAGAGATGAAGTTGGTTATTACCGTATTACTGGCAGAGTTGACGATGTGGTAATTGTTTCTGGTCACAATCTTGGAACTGCACCAATTGAAGATGCTATTAATGAACATCCAGCAGTTGCGGAATCAGCATTAGTAGGTTTTCCTCATGATATAAAAGGAAATGCACTTTACGGTTTTATTATTCTGAAAGAATCGGGAGAAAATCGCGATCATAACAACCTGCGTCAAGAAATAAACAAATTAATTTCGGATAACATTGGACCAATCGCTAAATTGGATAAAATTCAATTCGTTGATGCCTTGCCTAAAACACGCTCTGGAAAAATAATGAGAAGAATTCTAAGAAAAATAAGTGAAGGAGACTTTTCTAATTTTGGTGATACTTCTACGTTGTTGAATCCTGAAATTGTGGATGAGATTGTGAAAGGGAAGGTTTGATATTAGATTTGGAGGTTAGAGCTGGAGTTTAGAACTGATAGTTTAAAGTTTATAGTGTTGAACCTTGAGTGAGGACTGAGGAGTGATATACAGATGCCAAGCGATAGTCGAGGGGGAGTTTAGAACTGATAGATTAAAGTTAATTTTAGGTATTCTTTGTGCCACTTCGACCCTTCGATAAACTCAGGGGAGTCCAACTCAGTGCATCGCTATGTGGTAAAAAGTGATAAGTTTAAAGTTCCCTATTCTTCAATACCAACTTCTCCAATTTGTGAAAATACGGATTTGATAAATGTTCTTCAAGAATCATCAGGTGTTGCATTCTGTGGCAATCAGAGCCGACAAAATCTACAAGGTTTGCATCAATTAGTTTTTCTGCTTGCTTACGCACTTGAGGACCATAATGCCCAGTCAATGAATTGAGGTTGACTTGGATATTTACACCTTTATCACGAAATTCTCTTGCCTTATCCAAAGAATCATGGAAATAAGGGTAGCGTTCGAAATGAGCAAGTACTGGTTTGTATTTGGCCATTTGCATTTCAAAAAACAATTGGTCTTCAAAAATTGGGGGTGTAAGAAATGAGAATTCAACAAGAACATAATTTTCACCGAATGACAAAATATCATTATTTTTAATCAACTCAATCAAATGATCATCAAAATAATATTCTGCCGCTACTTCAATTTCAATAGTTAATCCAAGAGATTTAGCTGTTTCTTGAACTTGATTTAATCCTTGATTAATAATTTCAGAAGTATTAGGATACACTTCTTGCATGATATGTGGAGTCGTAATAATCTTTTTATAACCCAAAGATTCGAATTTTGCCAACATCGCTATTGTTTCATCCATGCTGCGAGAACCATCATCTATTCCTGGAATTAAATGACTGTGCATATCAATTCCAATTTTAGAAAGATCAAATAATTCTAATGGTGCTTTTTTCTTAAAAAGAGTTGAAAAAAAGCTCATTTATTGACGGTTGGCATACATTTCTTTGTAATATGACTGGTAGTCGCCAGAAGTAACTTTCTCAATCCATTCTTGATTGTTCAAATACCAATCAACTGTTTTTTCCAAGCCTTCTTCAAATGTAATTGACGGTTTCCATCCTAATTCGTTTTCCAGTTTTGCAGCATCGATAGCATAACGCATATCATGTCCTTTACGATCTGAAACATAGGTTATCAATTTCTCTGATTCTCCTTTTTCACGCTTCAATTTATCATCCATCATTCTGCATAAAAAACGCACAAGATCAATATTTGTCCATTCATTCAAACCACCAATATTGTATGATTCTCCAATCGTTCCTTTATGAAATATCGTATCAATTGCTTTTGCATGATCTTCCACCCACAACCAATCGCGAATATTTTCTCCTTTACCGTAAACAGGTAAGGGTTTATTGTTTTGAATGTTCAAAATCATCAATGGAATTAACTTCTCCGGAAAATGATGACTGCCGTAATTATTGGAACAATTTGACATTTTTATAGGCAAGCCATACGTATGATAAAACGCTGAAACAAAATGATCAGAAGATGCTTTTGATGCTGAATATGGACTTCTTGGGTCGAACGGTGTTTCCTCAGTGAAAAATCCTTCTTCTCCTAAACTTCCGTAAACCTCATCTGTAGAAACGTGGTGAAATACATGTTCTCCTTCCTTCCAATATTCCTTTGCCGCCTGCAATAAATTTACTGTTCCAACAACATTCGTCATGACAAAATCCATCGGACCTTCTATTGAACGATCAACGTGTGATTCTGCGGCTAAATGAATGACATCAGTAATAGCATATTTAGCAAAAACTTCTTGAACATCATTTACTGATACAATATCTCCTTTTACAAATACATAATTAGGAGCATCGTCAACATCTTTTAAGTTTTCAAGATTCCCTGCATACGTTAATTTATCAAAGTTGATGATTTGATAATTCGGGTATTTGTTGACAAACAAACGTACTAAATGAGAACCGATAAATCCAGCTCCTCCAGTAACTAATATTCTTTTTAAAAATGGCATATATAATGTGTTTTGGTTATTTGTAGGTCGAATGGAATTCGACCTACAATGACCAATATTCTAAATCCTTGATTTTATTCTTAAATATCCCTTTAATATCAACGAAAAGACCTTTGCCATCCTTTAATAAACCTTTAAAATCATTTTCTGAAATAGATTTATATTCTTGATGATTAACAGCAACAATGATTGCATCGTAATCGTTTGCAGGTTTCTCAATTAAACCAATTCCATACTCATGAAACATCTCATCTGATGAAGCATGTGGATCAACTAAATCAACATGAACTAAAAATGATTTTAATTCATTCACAACATCAATTACTTTTGAATTACGAATATCACTAACATCTTCTTTAAAAGTAGCACCCATAACAAGCACTCGTGCATCTTGAATATGTTTTCCTTGAGCAATTATTTTCTTGACAGCCTGATCAGCAATATAAGCTCCCATTGAATCATTCACATACCTACCACTTGTAATTACTTTTGAATGGTATCCAGCTTGTTGTGCTTTGTGTGTTAAGTAGTATGGATCAACACCTATACAGTGACCACCAACTAAGCCTGGTGAAAACTTTAAAAAGTTCCATTTAGTTCCTGCTGCTTCTAACACATCGAATGTGTTTATTTTCAACTTATTAAAAATAATAGACAATTCATTCATCAATGCAATGTTCAAATCGCGTTGTGTATTTTCTATGATTTTTGCAGCTTCAGCAACTTTAATAGTTGTAGCTCTATGAACTCCAGCAGCAACTACCAATTCATACGTTTTTGCTATTTCTTCCAATGATTCATCACAACATCCTGATACAACTTTTACAACATTTTGCAATGTATGTTCTTTATCTCCTGGATTAATTCGTTCTGGTGAGTATCCAACTTTAAAATCTTCTTTGAATTTCAATCCAGATTCAGCTTCTAAAATTGGAATACAATCTTCCTCCGTACACCCAGGATAAACGGTTGATTCAAAAACCACATAATCTCCTTTTTTCAAGACTTTGCCCACAGTACCTGAAGCACCTAATAACGGTCTCAAATTTGGCAAATTTGCATCGTCGATTGGTGTTGGAACTGCAACAATGAAAAATTGTACGTCTTTCAAGTCGTTAATATCTGCTGAAAAGTGTATATCACAGCCATCAAAAGCCGAAGCATCTAATTCATTACTTGGATCAATTTGCTTTTGCATCAAGTCGACTCTATCTTGATTGATATCAAAACCAACAACTTTGATTTTTCGTGCAAATTCTAAGGCAATTGGTAAACCAACATAACCCAAACCAATAACGGCAAGTTTTGCGTCTTTTTTAAGTAATTTATTATAAATTGAATTGCTCATTTCTTACTTTATAAATTCTTTCAATTATTTCAACAACCTTCATCCCTTCTAGTGCATTAGTTGTTGCTGATGTTCTTCCTTTTATCGTATCAATCACATTTCTAATAACATAATTATGATTTGCTGCAGAACCTTTGTACGCGCCATAATCATTTCCTGGATTTGTTGGCGCTAATATAGGCATTTCATAATCTTGAATGTTACAAACTTCAACCTCATTCATATATTGACCACCAATTTTCACACTTCCTTTTTCTCCGATTATGGTAATTGAACTTTCAAGATTTTGATTGGCTACAGCTGTTGAATAGTTAATACATCCCATTCCACCATCAACAAAATCAAAACTCACAAAACCAGAATCTTCAAAATCTGTTGAATTTTTATGTGTGAAATCGGCAAATTTTCCTTGAATGTTATCAATATCTCCAAATAACCAATACATAATATCAATGAAATGTGAAAACTGAGTAAACAGCGTTCCCCCATCCAAATCTTGTGTTCCTTTCCAACCACCTTTTTTATAGTATCTGTCATCACGATTCCAATAACAATTCAATTGAACCATGAATGTTTTTCCCATTGTTCCGTTTTCGATCAATGATTTAATCCATTCAGAAGGTGGAGAATATCTATTTTGCATGACACAAAAAACTTGTCTTGAAACTTGAAGCGATTTAAAAATCATTTTTTCACATGCGTCTTTTGTTAAGCCCATCGGTTTTTCGCAAACGACATGTTTTTTCGCTTCTAATGCTTTCAAACTCTGTTCAGCATGCAATCCGTTTGGCGTGCACACATTCACAACATCAAACTCTAATCCTGATGCCATTAATTCTTCAACCGTCGAGAAAAATGGAACGGTGAAATCTTGTGCACCACATTCTTCTTTCGTTCTGCTATCAACTAATGCTACTAATTCAGCCTCTGATTCACGGCTAATCATTTCAGCGTGTCGCTTTCCAATATGGCCAGCACCAATAACCGCGAATCTTATTTTTTGATCTTCTTTGATCAT
>Ga0114970_10001687_pt1 | contig 16525 bp, 18 predicted proteins | sample M_140205_XF_Meta_FD_87030 | JGI IMG/M metagenome (GOLD analysis project Ga0114970, IMG submission 87030) | Freshwater microbial communities from Lake Montjoie, Canada to study carbon cycling - M_140205_XF_MetaG | ecosystem: Environmental > Aquatic > Freshwater > Lake | place: Lake Montjoie... | reverse complement strand
CAATTTGACAAAAATAAATTATATAATGAAGGAGAACAAAAAGGGTATGAAAATTGGTTAAGATCAGACGAAGATATGGATACAACTTCTACAAATGTGACGATGTCTACCATGGCACAAGAATTTGATAAGAAGAAATCCCAAATGAGATCTCTTATCGTGAGAGAAGAAGTAATGGATTTTTCTAGTCGAGGTATGAATGGGTGTGATTTATCTACTGATGCGCCAGGGTCGTTTAACTCCGATATGTTTAGTAGTTTACCATACCAAGATTTACATCAGGCTCATACTGAATCAGTTATTCCTGTTACCGATGAAGATTACGAAAACAAACAGAAGTTTAATAATGTGAATGAATTTGTTAGTTATAGGAACACACAGGACACAAAACCTTTATCCGAAATGCAGGCATTAGAGTATTTGAATAATCGAAATAAAAAGGACGACGAAATGGCGACAAGTCGTGCATACCAATTGGCGAAACAAACGGAGCTAGCAAAGCAGAAAAATAATGAGTTTTGGAGTGGACTTATGCTATTACATAATAAATAAAGGGATTGGTCTAGATTTTGGTCGATATTCTGGATGATCCGATTATTTATTTACCACAAAGAAAAGAAAATATATAACGATATTATATATGTTCAAAATAAAAAATGCAACGAATCTAATATTACTCATAGTTCTTTTAGCTGCCATAGTATTTTTATACAATCGTTATTCAGACAAATTGGAGAGAGAAAATGATACTGAGAATTATGGTGCTATCCATAAATATTTATTAACAGACCCCTCTTTAGTCGATAGTAAAAACAAGAAACCAATTATTTGGATTCCTATAAAATATGAATACAATGCCCGTGATTGGTTGAGTTTTGGATCCCGTAGTTCAACCAATTTAAATCAACCTTACATGTATTTAACTGTTAGAAGTATTATTAATCAATGCGAAGATTCGTTTCATATATGCCTTATAGATGATTCTTCTTTTGAAAAATTGTTACCTAATTGGTCTATAAATATGAAGACTATTGCTAGTCCTGTTTTAGATTATATTAGACAATTAGGCATGGCTAAAATATTACACATGTATGGTGGTATTATCTGTCCTCCGTCGTTCCTCTGTATGCAGAATTTATCGGAGATGTACAGAATTGGAACGGCGAATCATAAGATGTTTATATGTGAGAATATTGACCGAAATATCACTTCTACTACCAAAGAGTTTTATCCTGATGTTCGGTTCATGGGCGCGCAAAAAGAAAACCATATGGTAGAACAACTCATCGCTTTTATGGAACGCACCATTTCTTCTGATTATACCTCTCAAGCGGAGTTTTTAGGAGAGATGAATAGATGGACCGAAGCTCGCGTTAGAAAACAAAAAATCAATTTGATAGAAGGGAAAATGATTGGTGTTAAAACGATGGATGATACGCCTATTTTGATTGATCATTTGTTGTCAAACCAGTATATCGATTTGTACCCTAAAACATATGGTATTTATATTCCTGCGGATGAAATATTGAGTCGCCGTCATTACGAATGGTTTGCTCGTTTGTCACCCAAACAAGTACTCGAATCAAAGGTCATTATTAGTAAATACATATTGTTGGCGAGTACTCCTGATTCCAAAATGGGAGTGATTGAGCCCATGAAGGCAAAAGATAAGGCATTTATTAGAGAGAATGTTGGATATTGGAAAACGGATTTAGATGCGCCCGTGTGGGGATTGCGCCCTCTTATGACGAACGATAAGGCTCATCCATTAGCGAAGGAACCTCATTTCAACGGATAATTTTTTTGTTGTTTTGTCGTTTGTTTTTTCAAATATATTATAATTTTTTTATAGTTATAATATATAATGGCTAGAAGTAGAAGTAGAAGTAAGAGGGTGACTATAAGTAGAAGTAAGAGGGTGACTAGAAGTAGAAGTAAACGTAGTAGAAAGGTAACACATTCTAGAAATAAGACGAGACGTGCTCGTAAACACATGAAAGGGGGATGTGCGCAATGCTTTGCATCTATGTAAGAAAACGCAGTTGCCGAAGGCAAGTCGAAGTTTTCGGATTAAGCTCCGTAACGTTAGTGAAGGAGCTTGTAATAAATTATGGGTTTATAACGCTACGTTATACCCCCTATATGTATATGTAATATACTATTTCATATGTGGATTTATCATATTTTATTTGTGACGTATATGTAATTTGATTATATTTACATATTTGTCGTATAATAGTAGTAAACGAATTATACGTTAATTTACGATCTAAATATTTATACTTAGACGTGTGGTAACATTGTTTACAATTTTCTAAAAATGTAGCAATAACCCCATTAAATATACCTTTTTTATACGAAGCGTGATTGAACACGTAATGTTTTTCATTTTTGCTAGATGTGTCATCTAATAATGAAAAAAACAACTCCGTTGGTATATTTTTTTTAAATATCTGTGCAGACATCCCCCTTTATATAGAAGTATATATATATCAAAACATCTTTCGTAAATGAGAAATATATTTTCGAGGATATTGTTTGGGTATTTGTATAAATCTAGGATGTAATAATTTTATTGGTTGTTTTATTTGTATTTGCTGCGAGCCGTAGCCGGAGGCAGTAGAAGGACTTTGTATAGGATCCATTTTTATTTGTTGTATTTGGATATCTAGTGTGTTTTTTTCTTCTAAAGAAACTTCTATAGATTCTTTTACTTCGGTATCTTTTGGAGGAACAGGAATATGCATCTGTTTCAGGTATTTTTCTATAAAAAGTTTTTCTAAACTTTCTATAGTAATCAATTCATCCCACGATACGGAATCTATCTCAGTAATGGTCAATGTAATAGGTTCTTTTACAAATTCTGTCATGTATAATTTATTATAACATAAAAATGTCAGGAATTTGCTGCCATATATAGGAGTTCATATATTTTGAATGAGATTATTTGTGAATAGAGCTAATTCAATCTCATCCTCATGAATATTATGAAAAATGGTAATATATTTACATATAAAAGGAATAATTTTGTATTTTTCATCTTCATTTAACATTGGAGTAATTTTAACAAATAAAAAATAATTATCTAGAATATCCATAACGGAATACCCTTTATCATAAACAGAAATCATTAATTTAATGGCTTCATTTAAATTTTTATTTTTTAGGTATTCAGTATATATTTGAAAAGTAGAAAAACTGATATTGGTACATACATTTACAGCAAGATCGTATGTAATTTCTCTATTCAAAAGTTTGAATTTTTCCATATAATTAATTAAAATTTTGGCAGTATTATTGCAAATATCAAGTATGAATTTTTCTGTGTCTTTATGAATAATAATATTTTCATTTGTTTTAATTTTTGTAATAATTTTGGTAAGATGTTCTCTTTGGAGTGGTTTAATTCTTATGATAGTAAATCGCGATTGCAAACTTTCTATTACTTTTTGAATATTACTACAAGAAGAAATAAAATGTACGTTATGACTATATTTATCTATGCTATTCCGAAATACTTGCTGACTTTGTTCATTTATTAAGTCAAGATCATCCAAAACAACAAACTTTTTTTTACCTTTAACAGAAGATGTTGTTTGACAAAATGTTTTAACGTCGTTTCGATAATAATTAATACCTTGTTCTTTTAGATTATTAATATGAAGAATATTGTCATCGTATGATTTATTGGATGCTTGCTTAGTTGATTCCTTATTTGTTTCTTTATTTGCTTCTTTATAATATTCGCGTATAAGTGCATTCAGTAAAGACGTTTTGCCGCAACCCATATCTCCTATTAATAAAATATTTAGATTATTCATTTCAATTAGTGTATTTAAAATAGTCACTATTTCTTCATCTATTTCAAAATCTTTAAAAAAGAGAGGTTGATATTTATTTATAAATAAATTATAATCCATGAATAATAATAATAATATATTATTCGTAAATAAGTATTTAAGTTTATCTGTATTATTAATATTAAATGTCGGAAGATAATCATTATAAGATATTAGACGTACCTGAGAGTGCAAGTACAGATGAAATAAAAAAAGCATATAGGAAGCTTTCTCTCAAATATCATCCCGATAAAAACCCAGGAAAACCTGAAGTAGTCGATATATTTCATAAAATAAACAATGCATATGAAGTATTGGGAGATCCGGCTAAAAAAAATGAATATGATATGATGCGCAAAAATCCTTTTGGTAATATGATGGGTGGAGGCGGTCCTGCCCCTGGTCAAGGGGGTCCTAATATGGAAGATATATTAGCTAGTATGTTTTTTGGCGGTATGCCTGGTATGCCTGGTATGCCCGGTATGCAAGGTATGCCTGGAAATATACATATGATGCATGGTATGCCAGGAATGCCTGGAATGTTTCCACCTGGTGCTAATTTTCAAATATTTAGAAATGGAGTACCTGTAAATATACAACAAATGCAGAAACCTGAACCAATAAACAAAATTATTCCTATTAATATGGAAATGGTATTGAATGGTGGGTCTATTCCTGTAGAAATTGAAAGATGGATAATTAAGAATGGAAACAAGGTGACCGAAACGCAAACTATTTATGTTACTATTATGAAAGGAATAGACAACAATGAAATGATGGTGTTAGAAAATCAAGGACACGTTGTTAATGAACAATGTAAAGGCGATATTAAAATATTTATTAGGGTTGAGAATGATACTGGATTTCAGAGAAGAGGGTTAGATTTAATCATTGAAAAGAAAATTTCTCTCAAGGAAGCCTTATGTGGTTTCTCATTTGATTTAAAATATATCAATGGAAAGGCATATACGATCAATAATCAGAGCGGTAATATTATTCCATTTGGACATCAAAAAGTAATAGCAAATATGGGATTAACGAGAGATGGACATACTGGAAATATGGTTATCGTATTTCAAATTGAATTGCCTCTAACTCTTACTCCTGAACAAATTATTATTTTAACAAATGTTTTGTAAGAGCCGAAATGAAAATTGTATATTTAGAAAAAATAACTTAAAGGCATAATAATTATATATTATGGGGTGGGGGGGTGGGTGCAAGGGTCAGAGTTGGGGTAGGAGGATATAGGGTAGCGAAAATGAGTAGTCGACTGAACTCCTTATTAGGAGTTTATAGCATCTGTTTGGTGAAATCCCAGATGAGTTTCGTTATCAGGCGAAACATAAAGATAGTCAATGATGATTATGAGACTATCTTTATATTAGATGAAAATGGGTAGGTTTAGAGCATAGGATAAAGAATGGGTAAAGAATGGGTAAAGCATAGACTAAGGTAGATTGACTATATATGATTATATTGTGTACATAATGATGCAAAGTAAATGTATAATACAATATAAATTTTATTATTAAAATAATAATAATACATGGGTCACTTAGGAAAATCGCCTCTGCTCCAGTAGCTCAGTGGTTAGAGCATGTCACTTGTAATGACAAGGCCGCCAGTTCAATTCTGGTCTGGAGCTTAAAATATTTTATATGGTAAATATAAAATACTTTTTTGATAAATAATCATATAATAAAAATAATAAAATATAATCTCATGTCATATACAAATGGCAGGAAGAAGTCGTGTTATGCGAAATATTCAATCATATGTAAATCATAGTGATTCAAATTCTGGTTTAGGACCGCTTAAGGCGGGTACAGGAAATAGAGTTGGAATTACAAATTATTTGTGGTATAATATCCAAACGCAAGCGAAAAAAGGGCCTCTTGATTTTGTCAATACAAACGATTATTATCAAACGCTTCAATGGCAAAGATATGGTAATCTGAGACCTTCATTTAGACCTAGTCCTCGTCTCTCAAAGTATAAATATTATAGTCCTTATTGATATCATACCAATGTATAAATATAATACGTTGGTATGATTTATGGTAAACTCCTTCGGCTCGCAGCATAATGATTTACGAAATCTTTCTTGTAGGAATATCGGATGAAACCAAATAGATAGAATTCTCAGTAATAATGATAAACTCTGTACCACTTTTGTAAAATTTAACTATACCACTAGTGTATTCGTCTTCCGACTTTACCAACAACTTTTCTCCATTTTCTTTCACACCAATAAGCGCTTTTTTATCCAATGATGCGGACCAATAATCCAACATGATTGGTTTATCTTCGACTATTCCTAATTTAACTGCATGCTTTAGGGTAATATCACTAGGTAGTCTGTAATTTGCTTCAGCAGAAGCGGTAGAGGTAGAGGAAGAAGAGGAAGTAGTCTTTTGTTCGTCCGACATTTATATTATAAAAATTTGCAAAAGTCTTTATATTCTAATTAATATAATTTAATATTTTTTGATAAAAATATAATATGCAAAAAATATAATATGCAAATATATTAACAATATAAATGAGTTTATCTGCCCCACAAACTAATTTTCGATATTCTTTACACAATACCGAAAATTATAAAACTTCTATGCAATATTCTGCTAGTGAAATACTAAATAAGTATAATTTATTAATAATAGAATATTTGAATTTTATTATAGAAAGCATAAATGTAAAGAATAATGCCTATAATAAATTTGTAATATTGAGAGGATTAAAAACCATTACGCATGTATTTAATATTATATTGTATTACACTAAAAATTTAGATGTAGCATATTATCATAGTCAAAAATCGTTTTATTTTTATATAGAATTTATCGGTCAAATATCAGAAGATCAACATACCTTTTTGCAGTTAAACTCGAGAGATGCTATGATGTTTGTATATAAAAAAACCATATATGAAATAAATAATGAAATCAAAAAACAACTAGTTTATCCAACTGCGGATGTAAGTGTAAAATTAGACACATTAAATATGAATATAACCATATTAACAAAAATAATTAGTTATATGGTTAATGGGTTTGATTTTTTAAAGGAGAATAAAAAAGATTCATTTAAATTATTCATAAAAAAAATAGAAAAAATATGCGAGAAATTAAACAATGAAAAAATAAATAATGATGCGTATCACCTCATATATAAATTTACTGATACGATTTGCAATAACGGGGTCGATAACATTTTAGAAAAGCATTTGGATATTATAGAATTGTTTATAAAAAAATATAGTAAAAGTAAAATGAATAGCGTTGCTGATGCCAAAATAAATAATAACTTGATCGATTTGCATTTTACATTACATTTGGAAGATTGTCCAGATAAATTTATTGGTTGGATATTTACATAATTTTGTCTTCGATAATATTCATGAAAATCGTTTTGCGACGTATTTTCTTTTTTTTATCCTTTACTATCGTGTTTTCAGGAGTAATAATTTTTTGCCCAATTTTATAAAATTCTGCCACCAATAACACTTTAAGAAATTCGTAAATAGAATACAACACATTCTCATCACACATTCCCACTATTAGGATACTACCTGTTCTAAAAATCATAAATGAAACGGTTACTATGTTTTTGTAAAGAGATCTATTTTCTTCTGAAATTTGGGATCCCGTTTGAACGCTCATTGCAGGGTTATAATAAAACTTACATTGAATTCCAGGGTATGAGCATGGGTCATATATGCATTGAATATTATATTTGAATTTCAATATATCAAATAGAAGTTCCCGGTTTATATAAAACCCGCAATTGAAATTGGAATTAATAAGAACAGTATCACTAACTTGTTTATATCCCAATTTTTCTTCTAGGAAAGGTTGTATCGTCTGCACGATATTCAATAAGACTTGTTCAAATATATAATCGGTTTGTATACCAGGTATCTCTAACTTCCCTGTATTAAATACTTTGATATGAAATTCTTTAAATATGTTATTAATTTTAATACGTAAAATCATAACAAAACAATTGTAAAACGCACTCTTTCTTTTACATCTGTAACTCATAATATCTTTTTTTGAAATTCCAATACTAATCTTTCTAATATCCTTAAATTTTATTCTACCATTTGGGTTATTTATACTTGTCATGACTTGTTCGTCGCAGCAAATAACCGATTGCAAATTTTCTTGAACGATTGCTAACTCTTCTTGCGTATTAGAGTTAAATTTCATTTGTTTTTTAATAACACCATTTGCCGGAGTAGAATATGGAATTACTGGTATTTTCCAGAATATTTGCTTCAAATCTATCTCCCTATCTAAATAAGCAATTTTAGATTTAGTTGAAATATAAATGGCATTTGCTTTAGGAGGTTCAACTAGGTTATCTGATAAATTATCTATTTTTGGATTAGACTCGCTTGTTGTATTTATAGGAGATAGATCATCCTCGTCGGATGATGCATCATTATAATCAGGTGATATAAATTTTGCCCATTCATTATCAACATCGTTATTTATGGTATTTGCCATAATAATTATTAGAATATATCTTTAAATGTATTTGAAATAATTTATTTCAATTATTTTCTAATAGTATATCATATAATGCTTGCCAGTAAATCTAGCGTCATCCATGAAAGAAGCAATATTATCCCAATCGCACAAACCTCACCTACATCGTCTAAAGAATCACGCGATAGGGATAATATATACTGCTTGAAACAAAATTTCTTTGATCCTACCAAGAGTTCTCCTCCAAATGATTTTATGTTGAAGTTGCATGAGAGAATGCAACTTTACGGCAAAATGGATGCAGTAGGAATAAAAGAGGGGAGACGTGACAGAGCATAATTTATATAATACGAGTTTTTACTATCCTGATGATGCATAATGTTTTCAATAAATTCTAAAAAGTTTGAGGTAATTATTTGCGGTTTATTACGAATAATATAATTTAAATAATCTTTTATTATATTTTTTTTATCGATATTGTATTTTTTACTTATATCTTGAACAAATTGAATGACTATGCTTAGTTTCTCTCTTTGAGCTAGTTTTAGATATAATTTTTCCCAAACAACATTGTCTATGATGTTAAAATTAGAATCAATAATATTTTGATTTGATTGAATGAAATTAATCATACTTCTGATGTCGGATTTATATAACTTTTGTATCTGTTTTATAGAACCTTCTGACATGTTTAGTTTTTCAATAGTTGATATATTTGTTAAAAATTTAATGATTTCGTGTTCAGGTAATTGATTAAATCTGAGTTTTAAGAATTCGTTTTGTAATCCTTCATCTACTCTGCTAATATAATTACATATTAAACAAAATCGAACACCAATACTATATGTTTGTATTAAATAACGTAATGCTTGTTGTGCGTTCTTTGTCATATAATCAACCTCGTCTAATATTACAAATTTCATACCTTTATTAAAGAGTGATTTTGAATTAACAAATTGATTTATTTGTACTCTAATAATATCTATTCCTCTTTCATCTGACGCGTTTAGATGAATAACTAACCCATTATGTACTTGGTCATTTTTTTCTTGATAGGCCTTTACTAAATTGATAATACTGGTAGTTTTACCCGTACCTGGCGGGCCATAGAAAAGGAGATGTGGAAAATAGGAATCATCTATGATATTTTGCATTATTACTTTATTTAAGGGATCTAATACTACGTCTTCGAGTTTAGTGGGACGAAAGCGCTCACATAGTGGCACTCCAGCATTGTTTTGGAAGGAAACGTAGGATTGCTTGCAAGCCGATGTTTCCTGACTATAATCCGTAGACATAGTCGAAGGATTATGATTCATTATTATATGTTATGATTTTACATATTTAAACCTTTTTCCCCTTTTAGTAAAATATAGTTTAGTAAAACAATTGAAATATATTTATTAACAAATTATAATGGACAACAACAAAAAAACAAACATGTCTGCATCAAAAATCAATATTGCTTATTTGGAAATATTCGTTGGCTCGATGTGTAGCGGTAAAACATCGAAATTATTGGAAATGCATAAGCAATATACCTTTTGTAATATTCCTGTAGTAGTTATTAATCATGCATTGGACATTCGATATCATGATAGTATGTTATCAACGCATGATAAGATTATGATTCCATGTATTCAAACTTCCAATATAGCAGATATATGGGTAAATAGTAATTCTATGTATTATGAAACTTTGCATAATGCGGATGTCATTTTAATTAACGAAGCGCAGTTTTTCAACGATTTACACTATTGTGTTACTGATATGCTAAAAGAAAAAAAGAAGGTATACATTTCTGGATTAGATGGAGATTTTGAAAGGAAAAAATTTGGTGAAATATTGGATTTAATACCTATTTGTGATAAGGTTACAAAGTTAACGGCTTTGTGTAGCATTTGTAAGGATGGTACCCCTGGTATATTCTCTCTGCGCTTATCGAAAGAGACACAACAAATGTTGATTGGTTCTGATAATTATCTTCCTGTTTGTAGAAAATGTTATGATTTGGAGGAAAACGTAGATGAGCGAAGCGAATCGAAGTTTTCCGATTATACTCCGGAGCGCCAGCGGAGGAGTATGGAGTCTGATATTGATATTACTACTACTTCTACTTCATGTTTTAGTTTTACCGATGAACTTTATTTATCACCTAATCCTTAAATATATAGTAAAACAATTTAAATTAAAAGTGTCTAAATCTAAATATAAGTAAACATGAACTATGTGGTTGGATCTGAAATTAATAATATTATTAAACCGAAAAGAGGGCGTAGAACGAAAAAAGAAATAGATGCTGATGTTAGTGTGGAACCTGTTATAACTATTTTTTCTCCTGTTCATGTTCCTATTGATGTTCCTATTGATGTTCCTGTCCCAGTTCCAGTTCCAGTTCCAGACCCGGTTCCAGTTTCAGTAGTTTCGACTCCACCAATTGAAAGTATTGATAATACACTAGAAAAGGTTAAAAAAGCAAAGGTTGTAAAACCCAAAGTTGTAAAAGAAAAGCCTGTTGTAAAAGAAAAGCCTGTTGTAAAAGAAAAGGCTGTTGTAAAAGAAAAGGCTGTTGTAAAAGAAAATCCTATTGTAAAAGAAAAGCCTATTGTAAAAGAAAAGGCGGTTGTAAAAGAAAAGCCTGTTGTAAAGGAAAAGGTTAATAAATCAACAAAAGACAATATCGAATTTACCATTTGTAATAAAATTATAAGCAGTGAGACAACTGATGAAATTTTGAAACTAAATGATATTAATAATCCATTGACTAATCAATTGGCTAATTCATTGACTAATTCATTGACTAATCCATTAGGCTTAGATGAAATAGCAGATGAAAACAATATTATTAAACCAGGTGCAAAAAAACGCGGGAGAAAACCAAAGGGAGGAAAGATAATTATACAAAATGCAAATATCGTCCCACAAAAAGAAGCAAAACCTAATATTATTTTACACCTAAAGTGTTCTATAAAAGATCTTCAAAATAACTCTGAATATAATTCAAGTTTTAATAATACAAGCATAGAATCGTTTAATTTTAATGCCTCTAAAAGTGAATTGACATATGAAGTCATTAATAACCCTGAACATACCTATTCTACTGATATGAATATTATTTATAATGAACCGCAAAATAAGGCAAGCGCAGTAGGTGTTGAAGATTCGTATGAGGCTGAAGATAATTGCGAAACAAAGGATTTATGGCGTAAACTTAAAATTCTAGAACACAATTTGCATATTAATAATATATCTGATAAAAAATCAGCATGTTTCTGGTGCTCACACGATTTCGATAATCCACCTATTTATATTCCAAAACATTTCATTCGTGATTCATATCATGTGTACGGCTGTTTTTGTAGTCCTGAGTGTGCTACTGCACATTTAATGGAAGAAAACATTGATAGTTCAGTTAAATTCGAACGTTATCATCTAATAAATCATATTTATTCAAAGATTTACGAATATAAGAAAAATATTAAACCCGCACCAAACCCACATTATATGCTTGAGAAATATTATGGAAATTTAACTATTCAAGAGTATAGAACGCTTCTAAGAAGTGAAAGATTATTTTTAATTGTTGATAAACCGCTCACTCGAATTTTACCCGAATTTCATGAAGACAACGATGATTTTATCATCAACAATAAAATTATTCCTTCCAATAATTATCAAGTTAAAAAACGTTTGCAAAAAAAACCGCAATCAAAAAACAATATTTTGAATGAAAATTTTGGTATGGCTTCCACATAATGGCAATTTACCATTTATATAATATTTATTTTCTGTAAATAAATATTATTATCGACTGATATATTAAGTATGTTCGAGGGTATATTTGATGATAATGATAAACCAAAATCAAAGTCTGCTTCTGTAAAATTGAAATCTGCATCTGCATCTGCAAATATTTTATCCCCATTAAAAACGGAAGATATCGACGTTGTTGCTGCAATTGAAGAAGAAGAAAAATATATACATGAAATGTCTAACCCCCCGTCAATTATTACTATTTTGATTATTTCACATGGACTAGATTTACCCCATGATTCATTTAATGATAATAATGTTAGAATGGTAAGTTTTGCAGGAAGATCTGGTTCAGTTTATTATGCTAATCCACATACACTAGCAGATATAAATGATATTTTCAAGGCTCAAAATATAGCATATAATAAACAACTTCCGTTCAAAGGAAAGAAAAAATTCTTAGAAACATTGTATAATGATATTCCCTATGCTAATAAATGTCGACAAATGCCTAATTTTACATTTAATGAAGACAATTCTGTAAATGCTTTAAGTACATATGATTTTTTAGATACTAATATGGTGAAAGGTCATATTGCAACTGATTATAGAAGCAATTTGGAGTATAATGCGCAGTTGCCTTCAGGAGCGCAATCAAAATTGTTTACAGAATATAATAGACCGAACCCTCATCCTAGTTCTATTTATACATATGGGGATGTAACCAGCAAATTAACTCATCGATTTCATACTCCAGTTATGAATAAATTATATCAATTTTATGATAATTGTGATCCTACATTTCCTCAAAAAATCCATTTTGGTATTTATATCATGGATATATGCAATTATGATCCTAAAATGTATAATAATACTATAAATATCGGTGATGAATTGACTTCATCGCGAAAACAATATAATAATGGATTTTTAGAATATAGTAGCGAAAATAACAATGTTACTTTGGAAATGTTAGTGCAGTATTTACATGAACTTGGATTCCCTGTAATAAATATTATAGATGTTGCTTGTAGAAGTTGTAAAGAAATGGATGTTCCTGTGGAAGGTGCGTTATTGAGAGAAAGAATGACTGAAAAAGAAGATTTATTGTCAACTTTTATGAATAGAGCACATGGGAGAGCTCGCAAAACCAAAAAAAAGAGGATTAGGGTGGGTAGACATAGGTCTAAGTCTAAATCAAAATCTAAATCTAAACGATCTGCTGCGAGCCGGAGTCATGCGCAGCATTGTCACTATGAAATGGGTGAGTGATTGAACTCCTTTCTTGCGATGCAATGCGATAGCGATAGCCGAAGGAGTTTGTACGTAGACACGTCCAAATATTAAGATTTTTCTAATGTATTATTTTCTATATCCTTTGCTAATTTCACTTCTTGCTCGCTATTATATACACGCATGGAGTCGTCTAATTTCCCTCTAATTTGTTTATAAATTTCTTGATTTACCGACTTTATCTGTGGTGCTTTTTTTTCAGTTATTCCCATAAAATCCTTAATTACTTTTATATGATCATCATTAAACGCAATTAGTTTTTGTATTACCTGTTCTTCAGTGTAATCAGTTTGACGCATAATCATTTGTATGCGTTCCACGTCGTCTGTCTTACATGTTATAGTTATATTGTCCATACTCTATTATAGTTATATCATAAAATGATATTTAAATTGATTTAAACAATATTCATTAATATAATTATCCACAAATGCAAACAAACGATACCTATAGCAAAATTGATATTCAACCACTTTTAAATGATGTAAATGAAGTAGTTAAAAAAGGCGTTAATAAATTATTGTATGATTTTACATTACGTCATTTAAATACTGAATTGGATAAATGTAAATTAGAAATGGAATTTTATAAAAGTGAATTGATAAATATTAAAGAATTATATGGACTGGAGGAAAACGGAGACGAAGCGCAGCGAGTCGAAGTTTTCCGATTATATTCAGAAGGCGCCAGCCGAAGGAATATAGATGTTCCTATTCCTAGTAAAAAATTAAACGTAGTTAATAATGAAAATATTTCTTTAAATATTGAGGAAAAAATGATTGATAGTGCTCAGGATAATGCAGATGCTGGATGTACTTTTGAGAAAATTTTATTACAGGCTGCAGTTTCATCTAAAAATGTGCGAGTAGTTGTAGCGCAAGAGGAGGCGCAAGCTAGTGATGATGAGGAGGATGCTGATGAGGAGGAGGCTGATGAGGAGGCTGATGAGGAGGAAGAGGAAGATGCTGATGAGGAGGCTGATGCGCAAGCTAGTGAAGATGATGATGAGGAAGCTGATGATGAGGAGGAAGCTGGTGATGAGGCGCAAGCTGGTGATGAGGCGCAAGCTGGTGATGAGGCGCAAGCTGGTGATGAGGCGCAAGCTGGTGAAGATGATGAGGAGGAAGCTGGTGATGAGGCGCAAGCTGGTGAAGATGATGAGGAGGAAGCTGGTGATGAGGAGGAAGAAGAAGCGCAAGCTGGTGATGAGGCGCAAGCTGGTGAAGAAGAAGAAGAGGAGGAAGAAGAAGAACAAGCGCAAGCTGGTGATGAGGAAGAGGAAATAGAAACAGAAAATGAGGAGGAGGAGGAAGAGACGGAAGAGGCGCAAGCTGCTGATGAGGAGGAAGCTGATGATGAGGAAGAAGAAGAGGAAGAAGAAGAAGAAGAGGAAGAAGCGCAAGCTGGTGAAGAGGAGGAGACTGAAGAAGAAGAGGTTTTTGAAATCGAAATTGATGACATTACCTATTTTACTACCGATGAAGAAAATGGTCCTATCTACGAAGTCGACTCTAGCGGAGATCCAGGAAATAAAGTAGGATATTTAAAAGACGGAGAGCCTTTTTTCTCAGCGTAATATAAGTAATGTTTGATCTATGTCCTCCAGCATTAATTTATGTCGTTTTTTCTATTACTCAAATAATTATAGATACATTTAAGGGTCTATATAACACAGCATTTTTTAAATTTATTGTTATGTGTATGGTTACACTTTTATTAAATGCACTATGTCAATCTGGTATGGGAGTTATATCATGGATAATAGTATTTATTCCATTTATTCTAATGACTGTTATAGTAACCATGTTATTATACATATTTGGTTTAGATGCAGCGTCTGGTTCCATTAATTATAATTGTCAAAATGGAAATGCTAGTACCAACCCCACATCCACTATTACATATCTACCAACAACGTCTGACAAAATAATAATAGTGGATACCAATCCATCTATTAGTACAAATACTCAACCGCAACCTACGCAGCCTTTGAATTCTGATCCATTTGTACATAATCAGGCCTCAGCCCCTACTTATTCTAGCTCACCTGAATACGAAAGTTTTGTAGGAAAACGTAGGCGTTAGCCGAAGTTTTCTGGAAATATGAGTTCTATAAATAACAAATATTATAAAAAACATTTAAACAAACATTACAAAATAATATATAATGAAGTATCCATACATTATATTTTATAGATTAGAAGAATATTCAGACATAGACACTTTTTTCAGTTCAAACGATGAAAAACTTAATTGTTCTCTCTTCTTTACAAGCAATAAAGATGATTTAAATAAACTATTTAATTCAAGTTATCAATTATTAGTCACATATGGACCAAGTCAAGAAACATATATTGAACAAATTGCATCACTCATCACTGATAGAATGAGAGATAGATGGATTCATTTTGATAAACTCCCTACTATGGAAGTTTTTAATCAGAATGTAAATTATTGCTTTATTCATAATTGTTATCTTGACAGAAAAGTAGTTAGACCAATATTTTCCATATTTTCAAGCACATTTAAGTCATATGAAAAAATTCTAAGAGCATACAATAGTTTAAAAGCTCAAACTTTTAAGGATTGGGAATGGGTTATCATGGAGGATTCTGATGACAATGACGAGCACTTTCAATATCTCCGACAAAACTTGATGGATGATTCGAGGATTAGACTATATAGAAGAGGGGAGAATAGTGGCAATATTGGAAATGTCAAAAACGAAGCTGTTTCCTTGTGTAGAGGTCTATATGTTTTAGAATTAGATCACGATGATGAAATATTACCAGATGTTTTAGCGGATTCTGTCAAAATATTTGAGGAACAATCCGATATTGGATTTATCTACATGGATTTTATCAATATACATGAAGATGGTCGTAACTTTACTTATGGGGATTTCCTGTGTAAAGGTTATGCATGTTATTATTGTCAAAAATATAATGGTAAATGGGTAAACGTTTACAATACTCCCAATATAAACAACATCACTTTAAGTCACCTTGTATGTTGTCCCAATCATCCTAGAATATGGCGTAAAGATACGTTACTTAGTATCGGAAATTATAGCGAGTTTTTACCAATCTGTGATGACTATGAAATTATTTTGCGAACGGCGTTGCATACCAAAATAGCCAAAAT
>Ga0114970_10001684_pt1 | contig 16537 bp, 9 predicted proteins | sample M_140205_XF_Meta_FD_87030 | JGI IMG/M metagenome (GOLD analysis project Ga0114970, IMG submission 87030) | Freshwater microbial communities from Lake Montjoie, Canada to study carbon cycling - M_140205_XF_MetaG | ecosystem: Environmental > Aquatic > Freshwater > Lake | place: Lake Montjoie... | reverse complement strand
TTCACGCAGCTCATGCACGCAGGCTGGGATCAGCATCGCAATCTGAACACGCAGCTCAAGATTCAAGCCACCGACACCGACGCGCCGAGTGCCGCGCTGGTGAAGGACCTCAAGCAACGCGGCCTGCTTGAGGACACGCTGGTCATCTGGGGCGGTGAATTCGGCCGCACGCCGTTTTTGCAGGGCAAGATCGAGGACACCAAGCAATGGGGCCGCGATCATCATCCGTACGCCTTCACGATCTGGATGGCTGGCGGTGGCGTGAAGCCCGGCATGACTTACGGCGAGAGCGATGAGTTCGGCTTCAACGTGGCGAAGGACGGCGTCCACGTTCACGACTTCCAGGCGACGCTGATGCACCTGCTCGGCATCGACCACGAGCGCTTCACCTTCCGCTTTCAGGGGCGCCAATTCCGGCTGACGGACGTGCATGGGAGTGTGGTGAAGCCAGTGCTGGCTTGAGTTGGTGGTTGCATCCCGCTTCTGCCGCGTGTTTGGATCGCCAATGCCGTTGTTCCGCTTCGCTTTCGCCCTCGCACTGATCGTGTGCGGAACGGCATGCAGACGTGAAGCTGAAAAGCCTGCTGGAAAGCCAGATGCGGCAGCCTTTGTCTCCGATGGCGCTGGCGACGGCAGTGTTTGGGTGGTGGATGCTCCGAACGGCGGACGCTTGTATCTCTGCGGAACGATTCACATTCTGCGTGAGAAGGACTACCCCTTAGCTCCAGCTTATGAAGCGGCCTACATGTATTCGAACAAACTGGTGCTGGAATTGCCGCCAGGAGCGGCGTCAGGACCGGAGTTGACTAGCCGGATGTCGCAGCTCGGCATGTATTCGGCAGACACTTCGTTGGAGGCTCATGTGACCAAAGAAACGTGGGAAAAGGTAAAGCAGTGGTCGGGGAAACGCGGCTTGGAGGCTTCGTCGATGAATCGTTACCGCCCGTGGTTCGTGGCACTGCTGATCACGTCGATGGAATACGCGGCGCTCGGCGCAAAGCCGGACAAAGGAGTTGATACACACTTTGAAGAACGGGCAAAGAAAGACGGGAAGCCCGCCGAGGGACTCGAATCCGTGGAGTTTCAGATTCAACTCTTTGCCTCCTTGACCGATAAGCAGCAAAATGAGCTGCTGGAACAAACACTGGGCGAAATTAGCTCCGTGGCGGAGGAGTTTGAAAAGATGATCCTAGCCTGGAAAAATGGCGAGCTAGAGGATCTGCGGGCGATGCTTTTCCGTGAAGCAGAGCGTTATCCCGATTTGATGAACCTGTTTCTCACAGCGCGAAATCTATCGTGGATGGATCGGCTGGAGCAGATGCTGAAAAACGGTGAAAAGGCCATGATACTCGTGGGCACAGGCCATTTCACTTCAGACACCGGTCTAATCGAGCTGCTGCGCAAGCGCGGCTATCGCGTGCGGCATTATCGCGAAGTCACAGACTTCTGAAGAGGTGGCTCACACCAGTCGCAGCCGAGTGATATCCTGCGTATCGACCATGCCGACAGGTTTGCCATCGCCATCGACGACGACAATGTCATCAACACGGTTCTTTTCGAGCGTGGCAAGCACCTCCGCTGCCAACTTGTCCGCCTGGATGCTCACGGGGCGCGACGTCATGAAGTCGCGAACGGGTTTGTCGGCAGTTGCATTGTCGCGCTGGAAGGCGCGAACGAAGTCGCCGTGAGTGAAGACTCCAGCCAGCGTGCCGTCGGCATTCGTCACCACGGCGGCACCACTGCGCGCTTTCGTCATGGCTTGCAGTGCCTCGCGCACCGTGGTTTCCGGCTTTATCATGGCGAGTTGTTCCCCCTGGCGCATGACATCGCTGACACGAGTGAGCAAAGCGCGGCCCAACGAACCGCCAGGATGCAGTTTGGCAAAGTCTTCCGCCTGAAATCCACGCGCTTCGAGCAGCGCCATCGCTAGAGCGTCACATAGCACCAGCATCGTTGTCGTGCTGGACGTGGGAGCAAGGTTCAGCGGGCAAGCCTCCTGCGTGACATGCACATCGAGCAACACATCGGCGTTCTTTGCCAGGGTGGATTGCATTCCACCGGTGATGGCGATGACAGGAATGCCGAAGCGCTTCAAATGCGGAAGCAGATTGAGCAGTTCGGAGGTTTCACCGCTATAGCTCAGCATGATCGCCAGATCGTCCGGATCAACGACCCCCAAGTCCCCATGCAGCGCGTCGCCGACATTGAGCAGTACAGTTGTAGCTCCGGTGCTGTTGAGCGTGGCGGCCAGCTTTCGGCCGATGTTGCCACTTTTGCCCACGCCACAGACGATCAGCTTGCCATGTCCGCGCACACATGGGAGCAGCAGTTCGATGGCCCGGGAAAAACTGTCATCGATGCGCGCATGCAGACGCTGAAGCTCATCAATTTCGAGCTGAATGACGCGGCGGGCCTTTTCTGGGTAGTTCATGTCCTTTGAACCATAGGCGGGGACTCAGATGCAGCAACCAAGTGCTTGAGCATCAGACATATCCACGCCATGATTCGCCCTTCTTCCTAGCTTCAACGCATGTCAGTGTCATCCAGTTCTATCGGTTCTCACCGCGCCTTTATGGGTGTGTGCATCACCTTGTGTGTGTGCTTGGTGCTGACCCTCTGGGTGGGGTGGAAGTGGTATTTCGAAAGCCTTGCTGGCCGCAATACTCTGATCGACATGGCCCAGAAGGCTGAGAAGCGCGATCATGAATTGGAAAACCTCGGGCTTTCCACGGATGACGCGAAAACGGAGGCCGAGCCAATGGCACCTGTTACCCAGCCCCAGACTTCAGTTACCGACCCAGTTCCTCAACCCTCCTCCGGCGCTAAAGAATCCCTGTTTCCGCCGGAGTCCAAAATCAAGGAACTGACGTTAGCGGAAACCAGTGACGATGTTGTTCAAGCTCTTGCTTTGCTGGACCAATACTGGAAAACCACAGAGTGGAAAGATCGCATCCCGTTGGTGGTCGATTCCGACCGCGTCAAAGCCTTGATGAAGGATTTCTACGAAACACAGGGGGCGTCGGACCCGATGCCCGGTGGGATGATCAGCAAAGCTCGCTATCAGATCAATGGCACTGAAATCCTCTATTTTAGCTACACCAGCAGCCGTCCCACCGGCACGCTGGAAGTAGCCATGCTACGCGGTCCGCAGGGTAAATTCTTGATCGACTGGGAAAGTCTCACTGGCTACGGCGAGATGTCTTTTCAGGACTTTCGTTCGAAACGCTCTAGCAAACCGGTGGCCTTGCGTGCTTATGTGCGTCTGTTTGAATACTACAACTTCGAGTTCTCGGATTCAAAAAAATACCTCTGCATGAAGCTGACTTCGGAGAGCGGTGAAAGCTCCGTTTACGCCTATTGCGAACGTGGCACCGAATTCGCACATTGGCTCGAAACAGATCTCGCATCCACCGGGCCAAACGGCTTCAAGGGCTACTTGATGCATGTTTCCTTTCCGCCGAACGCCCAGTCGAATCAGTGCGTGCGTTTGGACAAGGTCGTGACTCCGCGTTGGCTTGCGCTGCCGTAAAAGCAGTGCTCAATGCTCATCAGCACCACGTGGTGCCATGATTACTCTCCGTCGCGACCAATCGCCTCAACCGGGCAGCCGGTGAGTGCTTCTTCGCAGAGATGGCGCTCCTCGTCTGTTTCAGGCTGCTTGTAGAGGAAGGAATGGCCGCCATCGTCATCACGCTTGAAATTCGCTGGGGCCGTTTCGCGGCAAAGGTCGCAGTCGATGCACTGGTCATCAACGTAGTAGGAGCCTGAGGCGTTTTGGGCGTATTTGTTTGCTGCGTCAGCCATGGGGGTCTTTGGGGGTAAGGGCGGCGATAGTAATTCCGCCCCCCCTTGTTTCAAACGGTTTTTTGACCGGTTCCGGCTCGAAGGCACCATCAATTGACAGTCTCTTTACAATAAAAGCTCGCCTCAGCCGTGATGCTCGTCGCATCATTCCCATCCAACCCACCAAAGGCCATGAAAACGCTTCTCTGTCTCGCCCTCCTCTCGGCTTCCGCCCTCGCCGAAAACGAAATCGGCTTCATCGAGCGCTTCGCCCTCGCTGCGGATCGTGAAAAAGCCCTCGGCGAGCTCGTTCCTGGTTCAGAGGAGTATTATTTCTTCCACGCCCTTCATTATCAAAACATCCGCGATTCCGCCAAGCTTAGCGCCCTGCTCAATCAATGGCGTGAGCGCATGCCCGATGAAAATGAGCAGCGCCGCATCATCGAAAACCGCGAAGCCATCATCAACTACGAAAAGGATCCGCAGGCCACGCTCAAATACCTCATCGAGCGCCTCGGCATCCGTCACGATCATCAGCGTGAGGTGCCAGATGCGAAGCCCGACCTCCCCACCGCGCTCGATCCGGCGAAAATCAGCCGCGAGGTCTTCCTCCGTGATGCGCTCAACAACGACCGCAGCCTGCAATCCCTCACGCAAGACGCCCTCGCCTCGTTGATCCGTGACCAAGTTCCGCTCACGCCCGACCAACGCCGCAGTGTGCTGCAAAAGCTTCAGCGCCCCGATGTTCAGAATCTCGTCACGGCCATCATCACCGACCTTCAGGTCGAAAAATCGAAACGATTCGGCTACCTGCCAATCCACCGGGCCCTGCTGCCCGTGCAGCTCGATGAACTGCTCAAAGCTGATCCAGACTGGGTTTACTCCAGTGAATTCATCAACACCCGCCTGCGCAAGCTTGCCCCTTCCGCCGATGTGAACCTCGAATTCGACGATGCCGAGCGCGAGGCCTGGCTGGATCGTGTCTGGGCCTTTGCTCAACCGCTGCCTGAACTCTACAACAGCATCAAATCCCGCATCCTTTACCTCCGCCTAGATCATGACCGCAAAAAGGGCGTTTACGACCGCGAGCGCTTCCTCACCTACCTCAAACTCCCGCGTCAGCTCGACTACATCAATCCCGAGTGGCTTCAAAACACCAGCAACGCCAACTGGTGCGAACTCAACGCCGACCTCAGCGAGCCTCTTCTAAACTCTCCGCCCATCGGCAACGATGAGGCCCTCGTTCGCGATTACTTCCCCCACCTCTTCGCCACCACCGCGAAGCCAGACTCCAACGCTCAGCAACTCCTCTCGCCTTGGAACCAGTTTGTGCGCGAAGAATGGCTGAAGCCCATCCTCGCCGAGGCGCTTATCACGAATGGCATCGGCAATCCCGAGCGCTGGGCCTCGCTCATCACGCCCACCGAGTTTCAGCAGCTCAAAGACCGCGTGGACATCGAATTCCCCGCCACCAACGTCCCGCAGTTCCTTCCCGGCGACGACATCGCCTTCGATGTCATCGTCAAAAACGCGCCGAAGCTCATCGTGAAGATTTTTGAGCTCAACACGCTCAATTTCTTCCAGACCCAGCAGCGCCAGCTCAACACCGATCTCAATCTCGACGGCCTCGTCGCCAACAGCGAGCAGACGCACGCCTTCGACGGCGGCCCATTCGGTCGCATGCGGCAGAAATTCCAGTTCCCCGACCTCAAAGGCAAACGCGGCGCCTGGATCATCGAATTCATCGGCGGAGGCCGCAGCAGCCGCGCGCTCATCCGCACGGGGCAATACCACACGCTTCAACAAACCGGCCCCGCTGGCGATTTGATCCTCGTGCTCGATGAAAAGAACCAGCCGGTCAAAGACGCCGTCGCCTGGTTTGAGGGCCGCAAATTCAGCGTCGATGAAAAACTCGGCCGCATCGCCATTCCGTTCACAAACCAGCCCGGCACAAAGAACCTCATCATCGGCGATGCTGCAGGCACCTTCGCCACGCTCACACAATTCAACCACCACGCCGAGGAATACCGCCTCGACGCGCAATTCCACATCGACCGCGAGCAACTTCTCGCCCGTCGCGAGGCCACGCTCGCCGTGCGCACCGCCTTGATGCTCGGCGAGACGCACCTTGCCCCCGAATTGCTCACCGAGCCCAAGCTGACCATCACCAGCACCACGCATGATGGCATCTCGACGACGCGTGAAGTCAAAGACCTCAAACTCAGCGCCGGCAGCGTCCTCACGCATCAACTCACCGTCCCCGAGCGCCTATCAACCCTCACCGTCGCCTTCAGCGCCAAAGTCGATGTCCTCAGCGCTGGCGGCACCAAAAAAGACCTCAGCGCCAACCACACTTGGACGCTCAACGGCATCGATAAAAACGAAGCCACCAACGACGGCCACCTCAGCACGTTCGACGGTCAGCGCGTCTTCGAACTCCTCGGTAAAAACGGCGAACCCGTCGCCGACCAGCAGGTCATCTTCACCTTCAAGCATCGCGACTTCACCCGCGTGCGGACCATTCCACTCAAAACCGACGACAAAGGCCGCGTCACTCTCGGCAAGCTCCAAGGCATTGAGCAACTCACCACGAGTATCCCAAACGGCCGCAGGAGTTCGTGGCCACTCGAAGACGCCGACACAACACTCTCAACGACAATTCATGCCACCGAAGGCGAAGTGATCCGCATTCCAAGGAGTGATGGCTTCCAGCCATCTCTCTCCTTGATGTCCCAAACCGCCGTAACCTTCACTGCCGACTATAAAGCCCTCCTCAAAGCCGAAAATGGCTTCCTCACCATCACTGGCCTCAAACCCGGCGATTACTCCCTTCAACTCGCTGACCAGACCATCACCATCAAAGTCACCAAAGGCGATGTCATCGGTGGTTGGGCGCTCGGCAAGCACCGTCAGCTCGAACTCAAAGGCAACTCGCCGCTGCACATCGCCAGCATCGAAAGCGACAAAGACTTCATCACCATCAAACTCGCGCACAGCAGTCCATTTGCGCGAGTTCACTTCGCTGCATCACGCTTTGATCCCGGCAGCGGCATCTTTGGTGGTCTGGGCAGCTTCACACGCTTCGGAGCGGCCTCGGGCACGCCAGCGCGCAATCCAAACCTCTACTCTGCTGGCCGCGAGATCGGCGATGAGTACCGCTACATCCTCGAACGCCGCTACGCGAAGCTCTTCCCCGGCAACATGCTCACCCGCCCCGGCCTGCTGCTCAACCCATGGGAAATCCGCAGCACCGATCTCGATGAGCTTGCCCAACAACTGGGCGAAGGAGCCAGCAGCACACGAGGAGGAGTCGCTAGTGTACTCGGCACCAGCCAGTTGATGCCCGCTAAGAAGAAACAAGCCCAAGCTGGCCCCCAAGGTGGCACGAACCTCGACTTCATCGCAACAACTGCTCCAGTCATTTACAACCTCGTTCCCGACAAAGACGGTGTCGTGCGTATCGAGCGCAAAGCACTCGGTGATCGACAGCACATCCAAATCTACGCCGAGGACCTGCAAAACGCCTCCTGGCGCACGCTCACGCTGCCAGAAGTGCCAACAAAATTTGCCGACCAGCGTCTCGCCCGGAATCTTGATCCCGTGAAGCCCTTCACGCAAAAAAAGGAGATCACCGTGCTCGACACCGGCAAGACGCTCACCCTCGCCGACATCCTCACCAGTGAACTCGAAACCTACGATACCCTCGGCGGCATCCACTCGCTGTTTACCACGCTCAACGGCGATCCCAACCTCGCCAAGTTCGCCTTCGTGCTGAACTGGCCGAAGCTTAAAGACGACGAGAAGCTCGCCAAATACGGTGAGTTCGCCTGCCATGAGCTGAACTTCTTCCTCTCGCGCAAGGACAAGCCCTTCTTCGACAAAGTCATCAAGCCCTACCTCGCGAACAAGAAGGACAAGACCTTCATGGACGAGTACCTGCTCGGCCTCGATCTCACCAAGCACCTCGAATCTTGGGCCTACGCCCGCCTCAACATTGTCGAGCGCATTCTACTCGCCCAGCGCATCGAAAACGAAGCGCCGAACGCTGCGAGACATGTGCGCGAGCTGTGGGAAATGATTCCGCCGAATCCTGAGCAGCAGGATCATTTTTTTGAAACAGCTTTGAGAGGACGTGCAATGGATGGTTCAGGTTACAGCATGGTGGCCTATGATAACGGCCCAGCCGCACGAGAAAAAAGTGAAGCTGCTGCTGCTGCTGCACCACCACCCGCGCCGATGGCCATGCCAGCCTCTCCAGCAGATCCATTCGCAGCAGGAGGTGGTGGATTTGCCAAGGGCATGGGCGTGGGCGGTGCATCGAGCACCCTGCGCCGCTCCCTGACCGTGGATGAATTGCAACGGCTCCCACAATTGAAGGACGCAGACAGTGATAAGCGGGCAGATAGAAAAGAACTTCAAGAGCTAGGATTGGAGAGAGAGCAGGCGCTCGCCAAATCTGGAGCTGGCACCTTGACCTTGAGTGGCGCGAGCACCTACACGGGCGCCACGGTCATCAATGGTGGCACGCTGAACTTTTTCGGCTCCATCACTGCTGCTGAAAACCGTGCTGCCGTGCGCATTCTCTTCCGCCAACTTGGCTCCACTAAGGAATGGGCGGAGAACAATTACTATAAGCTGCGCATCACCGAGCAGAACGCCGAACTCGTCACCGTGAACGCCTTCTGGCGTGATTACGCGGCCTGGGTGGCCGCTGGATCGAAGAACGGCTTCGTTTCATCGAATGTCGCTGAAGCCAGCCACAACTTCACCGAGATGATGTTCGCGCTCGCGTTCCTTGATTTGCCATTTGAAGCCGCCAAACACACCACGAAGGCTGACAACGGCCAGTTCACCTTCACCGCAGGCGGGCCGTGCATCGTGTATCACAAGGAGATCAAGCCTGCCGCAGGCGAAAACAATGCACAGGGCCAGCTTCTCGTCTCGCAGAGCTTCTTCCGTCAGAGTGATCGTTACCGGCAGGAAGGGAACGAGAAGTTCGAAAAATACGTCAGCACCGAGTTCCTCACCGGCGCGACGTATGGCGCGAACATCGTCGTGACGAATCCCACCAGCAGCCCAGTGAAGGCTGTGGTGCTCCTACAGGTCCCGCAGGGCGCTCTTCCGGTGCTCGGCAGTAAGGCTACCAACTCCAAGCAAGTGCGCCTGGAGCCTTACACGACGCAGACCTTTGAGTATCACTTCTACTTCCCGCTCGTGTCCGCCAAAGCCGGGCTCAAGTTCGCGCACTTCCCCGTCAACGTCGCTACCAGCACGGGTTCCGCTGCCGCAAAGCCCTTCGAGTTCAACGTCGTGCCCAAACTCACCGAAGTGGATAAAGCCTCATGGAATTACATCTCGCAAAACGGCACCGACGCGGACGTGTTCACCTTCCTCGATCAAAACAATCTCGAAGGCCTCAATCTGGAACGCATCGCCTGGCGCTGCCGCAAGAGCAGCGATTTTTACAAGAAGCTCATCGCCTTCATGAACCAGCATCACGCCACCAACGATGCCATCTTCAGCTACGCCTTCCTCCACAACGACGCCGCGACACTCGGCCAGCTTTTGAAGAACCACGGAGAAAGCTACGGCCCCTACATCGCCAGCAAGCTCCTCACCATCGACCCCATCGAGCTTCGCACTTACGAGCACCTCGAATACTCGCCGCTCGTCAATCAACGCGCCCACCGCGTCGGCAGCGAGTGGCGCATCGCCAATCCGGCGGTGTTGGAGGAATACACGAAGCTCCTCGGCATCCTGGCCTTCAAACCGCAGCTCGATGCCATGGACAGTATGAGCGTGACCTACTTCCTCTTCCTGCAAGACCGTGTCGAAGAAGCACTGAACCGCTTCAAAGCCATCGATGCCACCAAACTGCCCACACGGCTTCAGCATGACTACTTCCAGTGCTACGCCGCTTTTTATGAAGGCGATCTCGCTTCCGCACGCGGTCTCGCCGCGAAATACGCCGATCATCCCGTGCCACGGTGGAAGACGCTCTTTGCCGATGTGACCACACAGCTCGACGAGATCGAAGGCAAGGCCGTGAAGGGTGAAAAGACCGACAAACCCGACCGCGAGAAGCAGCAAGCCGAACTCGCCGCCACGGAGCCATCCTTCGAATTCAAAGTCGAAAACAAAACCATCGCCCTGAGCTGGAAAAACCTCCCCGAGGTCACGCTGAACTACTACCTCATGGACCCTGAGTTCAGCTTCAGCAGCAATCCGTTCGTGAGCCAGGACTCCGGCCGCTTCAGCATCATCAAGCCGAACAAAACCGCCACACAAGTGCTGCCAAAGGACAAGACCACACTCGATGTCGCCCTGCCCGCCGAATTCACCAAGGCCAACGTGCTCGTCGAAATCATCGGTGCCGGAAAACGCCAGACGCAGGCCTACCACGCCAACACGCTCAAGCTCACCCTCACCGAAAACTACGGCCGCCTCGAAACCCGCGACAGCACCACCGACAAACCATTGCCGAAGGCCTACGTGAAGGCCTATGCCAAACTCAACAACGGCACCGTCCGCTTCTTCAAAGATGGCTACACCGACCTGCGTGGCCGCTTTGACTATGCGAGCCTCAACGGCCCCGAAAACGCCTCCATGCAATCACAAGGCGCAGAGCCCCCGCCCGCCAACGGCCTCGACTACCAGATGCTCAAACCTGCCGAGTTGAACAACGTCGAGAAACTCTCCCTCCTCATCCTCAGCGACACGCACGGAGCCACGGTGAAGGAAGTGAATCCACCAAGTCGGTGAACACGGTTTGATCCAATACGATGAAACACATGCGTGGAGCCTTTACTTCACCGCACAGTTTCGGAATCATGTGTTTGGTCTGCTAAAGATTCGAGCCGGTAACCAATTCCAGGCTCGTTCACGATGCGCGGGCCAGTGTCGCCGAGTTTTTTGCGCAAGTGATTGATGTGCACGCGAAGGCCTTCACTTTGATCACTGCTTTGTCCTGACCAAACCTGGCGAATGATTTGGTTTTGTGTGACGATGCGTCCCGCGTGCTCGGCGAGTGTCTTGAGAAGAGCAAATTCGGTGGGGGTGAGCTTGATCGGCTCAGCTTCAACAAAGGCTTCATGATGCAGCAGGTCGAGTTTGAGTGTGCCCACAACGACCTCGGCGTTTTGACGAGTGAATCGCCGCCGCTGGATCACGGTCAGCCGTGCCAGCAGCTCAGCCGTGCCGAACGGTTTCGTGACGTAGTCGTCAGCACCGCATTCCAATGCCTCGACTTTGACACCTTCCTGGTCACGCACGCTGAGGATGAGCACGGGCACATCACTCCATTCACGCAAACGCTTGAGCACCTCTAATCCACTCATGCCCGGCAGCCCGAGATCGAGCAGAACGACATCGGGGCGAAGAAACGCGGCTTCTTGAAGGCCAAGTTGACCATCAGCCGCTTCGCTGACCTCATATCCGCGTGACTCCAGCACCATGCGCAGCAGGCGGCGCATCTGCTGTTCGTCGTCGATGATGAGAGCTTTGCTCATGGCTTAGACGTGGCGGTTTTTGACGGGTAGGCTGAGTCTGAATTCGGCGCCGCCGTCGGGATGGTTCTGCGCCTCAATGCAGCCTTTCATGGCCCGCATCAAACCACGGGAGATTGCGAGTCCGAGTCCGGTGCCACCTGCGGGCGAATCGGGTGCACGATAAAATTTATCGAATAACTGATCTTCGGTGCCCAATGGCAAACCCGGACCGTGATCGCGCACCCGGATCTCAAGCATGCTATTTTCGAGAGTCGCGTGAATTTCAATAGGCGTGGCATCCGGCGCATAGATCGTCGCGTTGTGCAGCACATTGCCAAGTGCTTGAGCGAGTAGGCGGCTATCTAGCATCAGCAGTGGTAGAGCTCCGCTGCCGGTGATAACCAGAGGATGATGGGAAAGCTCATGCTGGAGCGGTGTGGTGGCGGCGTGCAACACATCGCCGATCTCACACCATTCGAGATGGGGTTTGAGCGCATCGGAATCCACACGTGTCATTTCCAGAAAGTTTTCCACGATACGTTGCAGTCGGCGGTTCGCTGTATCGATCTCCTTCGCAAAGGGGTTGCCTTCACCCAGTCCATCCAATGCGGTGCGGATGATGGCGATGGGTGTTTTTAGCTCGTGCGACACGCTATCGAGCAGCGTGCGATGCAGCCGCTCCGACTCCGCCAGCAATTCAGCGCGATGTTTGGCAGCAAGGAGTTGTTCACGCTCGCGATGATGCCGTTCTAGCGCCTCCTCACGGGCGCGCAGTTGCGTGATGAGATGTCCCATGCTCAGCGCCACAACGAAGAACATCGCGAACATGATGATGTCCTGCGGCTTTTCGATGTGCAGCGTGAACTGCGGCGGGATGAAGATAAAATTCCAAACCAGCGCACTGACAACGGCCATGGTAAGCACCGCTCCGCGATTACAACGCGTCCCGGCAAGCACAATGGCCATCAAAAAAACGAGGGCGGAGAACAGGTAGCCTGTGTAAGGCAGCAACGCCCAGCACGTCGAGGCCAGCACAAACAAAGTCGTGAGTCCCCAGCTAAACTGGCTGACCACATCGACAGAAACCTGCGGTCGCAAAGGTTTCTGACTGGTGTTGATGGTGTTCATCACGATTAGATTTCCACCTGCTGTCCCAGCTCAATTACCCGGCCTATGGGGATCTGGAAATACGTCGCCGGTTGCTGGGCGAGTTTGCTGGCGAAGGAGAAGACGTGTTCACGCCATCTTGCCATACCGGGTTTGGCGCTGGGGATGACGATTTCGCGACCAAGGAAAAACGTTGCCTTATAAGGATCGACTTCGAGTTGATAATTGGCGCATTGACGGAGCAGGCGCGGCACGTCGGGCTTTTGCATGAAACCGAAACGTCCTGTCACGCGCCAGAAGCCTTCGCTGAGACTTTCCACCTCGACCCGGCGGCTCGGCGGCACCCATGGCTCGTCTTCGGTGATGAGCGTCATGAAAATAACGCGCTGATGAATGGCCTGATAGTGCTTCAAACTGTGCAGTAGCGCGATGGGCGCACGTCCGCTGCTACTTGTCATGAAAATGGCGGTGCCGGGCACGCTGATGGGCGGACGACGTTTGAGGCTCTCACACAGAGTTTCCTGCGTGAGAGAACTTTTTTCCATCGAGGCACGCACAAGGCGGCGTCCGGTGGCCCAGGTGGTCATGAGCGTGAAGAGCACGGCACCGACGGCTAGCGGGAACCAGCCGCCATCGAAGAATTTCACGAGATTCGCGCTGAGGAAGGCAATTTCAATGGCTCCGAACACAAGGCACAGCGGCAGCGTTTTGATTATTGACCACCCCCACAGATGTCGTGCCGCAAAGTAAAACAAAATGGTAGTGATGAGCATGGTCATCGTCACGGCCACGCCATACGCCGCGGCGAGATTGGACGAGGTGCGAAAGGCAAGCACGAGAGCGAGGCAGGCCAGCATGAGCAGCCAGTTCACGATCGGGATATAAATCTGGCCGCGAGCATGCTCGGAGGTGTGGCGGATGCTCAAGCGCGGCAGGTAGCCAAGTTGCACGGCGCTGAGCGTGAGCGAGTAGGTGCCGGTGATGAGCGCCTGCGAGGCGATGACCGTGGCTGCGGTGGCGAGCAGGACGAGCGGGAGAATGGCCCAAGTGGGAGCCATTTGGAAAAACGGCGAATGCGCCACTTCCGGCTGCTGCATCAAAAGGGCACCCTGGCCGAGGTAATTGAGACCGAGCGCAGGAAACACGAGTGAGAACCAGCCACGGCGGATCGGTCCAGCTCCAAAGTGGCCCATATCAGCATACAAGGCCTCACCACCCGTCACAGCGAGGAAAACGCTGCCGAGGATGACGAAGCCCGCGTGGCCACCAGTCATTAAAAAATGCCATCCATGCCATGGATTGAACGCAGCGAGGATTTCCGGACCGCTGATGAGATGCGAGGCACCGAGTGCGCCGAGGCTCACGAACCATAAACCGGTGATCGGGCCGAAAAAGCGACCCATTTTGGCGGTGCCAAGGAACTGCACCGAAAAGAGCACGATGAGGATGACAATCGTGATACCCATGATGAGCCACTCCATGTGATGATTCCATGCATTGGCCTCAAGGGTATCCACCGGTGCCGCACCGAGCAATCCGCCGTCTTTGAGGCCTTCTACAGCACTGAGCACCGAAATAGCTGGAGTGATGATGCCATCACCAAACAGAAGCGCCGCACCGAATAGACCCAAAAGTACGATCACTGCACGACGTTTCAGCGTTTCGCTCATGCCATGCGAGGCCAGCGCCATGAGCGAGAGTACACCGCCTTCGCCTTTGTTGTCAGCTCGTAGAATGAAGATGAGATACTTCACGCTGACCAACAGCAGCAGCGACCAAAGCACCAGTGAGACAACGCCGAGGATGTGGTCATGCGTTGGGTCGATGTGATGTGGGCTGTGCGGGCTGAAACACTCTTTGAGCGTGTAGATCGGTGAGGTTCCGATGTCACCAAACACAACGCCGAGCGCTGCAATGACAAGCGTGGTAGTGGAGAGTTTATGGAGGCCGGTTTGATCAGTGTCACTCATGACGGAGAATTACTACCTACGTTACACAGCCCCGCTAGTGAATGGGCGGTGGGTAGGTGTTAAATAGTTGTGAAGAAGGGTTCTGACTGTGATTCAATCAGTCTCCATGGTTTGAGAGAATCCCGCTGCTGCCAACGTGAAACAATTCGCATGAAACTTTTCCTCGCCGCCTTCTTCGTCCTCACGCTCGCCGTCTCCGCACGGGATAAGACACTCGACATCTACTGGATCGACTCCGAGGGCGGTGGATCGACGCTGATTGTCACTCCCTCGGGTGAATCGGCGCTTATCGACACGGGAAATCCGGGGGGACGTGATCCGCAGCGCATCATGAAGGTCGCCACCGAAGTCGCGGGGCTGAAACGCATCGACCACGTTGTCATCACGCACTTTCATGTGGATCATTTCGGTGGATTGGCTGAACTGGCGGCGCTGATGCCAATAGGAACTCTTTATGACAAGGGAATCACCGATGGCAGTCCAGACGGTAAGGCACAGGACATGCGCTGGACGCTGATGAGCAGGCCGTATCGCGATGCGAAGGTGGAAAAACGCGTCACGCTGGCTGCTGGCGATGTTTTGCCGCTCAAACAGGCTGAGGGCAGTCCGAAGCTCATGCTGCGCTGCTTGGGTGCGAATCAGAAATTCATTTCGCCGTATCCTGATCAGCCAGAAAACCCGATGAAGGGCTCCGTGCCACCGAAAGCACCTGATCCGAGCGATAATGCGAACAGTGTCGTGCTGGTGCTCGACTTTGGCGGCTTTCGTTTCTTTGATGGTGGTGATCTAACGTGGAACGCGGAGGAGAAGCTCGTCTCGCCCTTCAATCTTGTCGGCACCGTCGATCTGTATCAGGTGAATCATCACGGGCTCGACGTGAGCAATAATCCGATGCTCATTCGCAGCATCCAGCCCACCGTTTCGGTGATGAACAACGGCCCCAAGAAAGGCACTGCCAAGACAACGCTGGATGCGCTGAAGTCCACGCCCTCGATCCAGGCCATGTATCAGGTGCATGAAAACATCCGGCCCGACGCCGAGAACACAGCGGACAAGGCGATGATCGCCAATCACGGCGATTTAGCTGAGGGATGCGCAGCGCAGCACATCCACTGCGTGGTCAACGCGGATGGAAAGAGCTACACGGTCGAGGTGCCCTCGCAGAAGCACACGCGGACGTTTGAAACGCGCGCGAAGTAGCTTCGATTGGCAATAGAGATTGGCCGGACACTCTTGGTTCTCCATAGTGCCAGTCTGTTCTATTTCACTAGGTCTCGTTCTACTTTTGGGTTTTGGCATCGTGCTCCTCATGGAATGAATTGGAAAGTTAGTTGTCACAACTTGTCATGTCACAAAGCTGAATCCGTTTCAAAGCTTGGTTAGGGTGCCTAGAGGTGCGATCAGTTCTCGTTGCGCAACAAGGTGCTTTTGGTGGAAGCCAATTGCTATGACATGCACCCACTGGTTGACACGCTAATCATGGCGATGAACGCAATCCCAAATCCACCTGAAACGTCCACTACCACTAGCGCATCTTCGCAAAACGGACCCGTCCTTTGGACTGTTCGGGATGTGGCAGACTATGCTCGCTGTAGTTCTCGACATGTTAGCAATCTACGGAATCAAGGTCTTCCTTACCGCAAGGCCGGGCGCTTAGTCAGGTTCAGTCCTGAGGCTGTGAAGCGGTGGTTTGAGGATTGAACGATATGACCCGCGCTTCCGCATCTACACCGATCCGGGCTCGCCAAAGATCCGGCCCATGTCGCCCGATGAAGCCATGGAATGGCTGCGCGAAGCACACGACGGCTTCGGTTGGCGCGATAAGCAAAGTCTGGTTCACCAACTCGCACGGTTCATCACGCCGTACTGCCGTGGCTTGATGGGCTGGGATGCACGCTTCCCGCTCTGGCACTATTCCGCCAACCGTCAACGCGCTGGGAAGGACTATCTCGCGGGTGTGACGCACATGGTTTACGAAGGCCATAGCTGCGAGGGCAGCGCCTTGGAACGCGAGTCGGAGGAAACCCGCAAACGCATCACCGCCGCGCTTTTGAGCGGACGGCGGATGATTCACTTCGCCAACTGCCAGGGCCACATCCAGGATGCCTGCTTCATCGGTGCGGTCATCAGCAAGATGTTTGCCGCCCGAAACCTTGGCAGCACCGAGGGCAAAGCCGATTTGAAGCTGCC
>Ga0114970_10001683_pt1 | contig 16543 bp, 11 predicted proteins | sample M_140205_XF_Meta_FD_87030 | JGI IMG/M metagenome (GOLD analysis project Ga0114970, IMG submission 87030) | Freshwater microbial communities from Lake Montjoie, Canada to study carbon cycling - M_140205_XF_MetaG | ecosystem: Environmental > Aquatic > Freshwater > Lake | place: Lake Montjoie... | reverse complement strand
CGCCACCGCGCGGCTCACACTCGCCTCGCGCAGCAGGTGGAGCATGGGATACGGTGAGCGGTTGGTGAAGTTTGTCACGTCGTCGCTCGTGGTGCCGGCGAACTGATACGCCGGATGAAAGCTGGCGATCTGCACCACGCCTTCTAAACCCAACGCCTCGACGGTCGACTCGGCGACATCGAGGAAGTCGTTGTAACCGAGAAAGTCGGTGAGCACGTGGGGGTGGATGAGCAGCGTCGTATCGATCACACTGGCGTCCGTTGCGATCAGCGTACGCAACTCGCGCGCGAGCGCCTCGCGTAACGCGTCCGCGGTTTGCGCGTCGCTCACGACATAGCGCACCTGCTCATTCACATACACCGCGCGCGCGAACGGACATAGCTGCAGGCCGATCACCGCGCACTCCAGCCACGTGCGTGTGGCGGCGACCACCGCGGCGGTATCGGCGCCCTGCTTCACCGCTTCACCGCGGGATCCTCCGTCCACCACCACTGCGGCGGCAGCGCCTTCGCGCGTGGCCACACTTCATCGAGCGTGTTCCCGTCGTATAGCCGGCCGTTCTTCATCACGAAGCGCACCGAGTTCGTGTTCTTGATATCGGTGAGCGGATTGCGATCGAGCACCTGCAGGTCGGCCAGCTTGCCCACCTCCAGCGATCCCAGATCCTTACCCAGCCCGATGGCTTCCGCGCCATGCAATGTACCGGCGCGCAGCGTCTCGAATTCGCTCAGGCCCCCCGACTGCATCATCCACAGCTCCCAGTGCACGCCGAGCCCCTGCAGCTCGCCATGCGAACCGAGACCCACACGACCGCCAGCCTTCACCATCTTGTTGAGTTGTTCGGCCAGACCCTTGAAGATGTACTGATCGTCGCGGTTGTACGGCAGCGACTTCCACGCATCGAGTTCATCGTGCGGTGTAAAGCGACGCAGCTTCACGTCTTCATCCACGTTGTAGTGGGTGAGCCAGTAGTTCAGGCCGATCGGACCACCGTATCCCACCACCAGCGTGGGCGTATACGTAATACCGCTCTCCGCTTGCAGCTGCACCACATCCTTAAACAGCGGGAAGATCGGCATCGCGTGCTCGAGCCCCGGATAACCGTCCTGCATGAGGGTGAGGTTCATCGAGAGGTTCGAGCCGCCCTCGGTCGTGGCCGTGAGCCCCAGCTCCTTCGCCGCCATGATCACCCACTGGCGCACTTTGCGGTCGCCGGCGAGATACTGCTTGATCGTTTTCGTGTTGTAGTGATCGGCGTACCGGCGCAACACATCGCGCGCCTCATCCAAGCTCTTGATGTTGTCGGCGGCAAAGATGCCGGGCCCCGTGGAATACAGGCGCGGGCCGATCAGCGCGCCGGTCTCCATGAGATCGGAATAAGTGAGAATGTCAGTGGCCGACGTTTGCGGGTCGCGCTGCGTGGTCACGCCATAGGCGAGGTTGGCCAGGAGCTGCGTGACCTGATCGCGATGCACACCCCAGCCAAACCAGTTGTGGGCATGGATATCGACGTAGCCAGGCAGAATCGTCTTGCCGCTCATGTCGATCTCGCGCGCACCGCTGGGGATCGTCACCGTGCCACTCGCCCCAACCGCCGTGATGCGATTGTCGGTCACCACGACATCACCGCGCTCGATCACGTCGGTGCCCTGCATCGTGATCAGTCGTGCGTTCCGCAGCACCACCACACCACGCGGCTTGTCCTTCGTGGCCGTAATCGTCACGTCGAAGCGCCGCGCTTCGTATGCGCGCGCCGGTGTGCGCGTAGTATCGCGTGGCGCACCAGCCGCTGCGGGAGGAGCGCTGGCGATCGAATCCGCCCGCGACACGGAGTCGCGAATTGCCACGTCGGCGGTGCGCACGTCGTACTGGAACCAGCTGCGGCCGATCGAATAGAACGCCGACGCGCCGTCGGCCGACCACCCGATGAACTCCCCACCCACGCGCGTGAGCCGCGCCGTTGGCACTGCGCTCGCCGACACGGCCACCGCCGGTGCCACACCCACCACCGGCGGCACGGTGATCATGAACACGTTGTTGTTGGCGAGGACCAGCGCGCGGCTGCCGTCGGGCGACAGCACGACTTCGTCGGGAGACGGCGGCGGTGGCGGCGTGGCACCTGGCGGCAGCGGCTGCGCCGGGGGCGGCGGACCCGCCACCCGCACCACCACTTTGCGGTCGGTGCCGTCGAAGCGCATCGAGATCAGCCCGTCAGTGCCCGCCCACACGTACAGCCGCGAGCTGTCGGGCCCGACATGCGGCACGTTGCGCCCCTGCTGTGACTGACCGCTGCCGGTCCAGGCGATGCGGGTGATGTCACCGCCGGCCGCCGGCAGCGTGATGTACTCCAACTCGCCGTTCGCGATATTGCCGAAATCCTCGAACTGCCGCAGACGACTGTACCGTGATCCACGCACGGCCATGATGCGCGAGCCGTCTTTCGTGTAGGCGATCTTGTCGTAGAACGCCGCCGCCCGCGTGAGGCGCTCGGCCGGGGCACTGCCATCAGCGCGCACGCGATAGATGTGTCCACCCACCGTATCGCTCCATGTGACGTACGCCAGGTAGCGACCATCCGGCGACCACACCGGTGCATGCTCCACCGTGGTGCCGGTGGTGAGGCGCCGAGGATTACGGATCGCGCGCGTGGCCTGAGCACTGAGCGCCGTGTCGGCAGCGACCACATCACCCGTGTACAGGCGATCGAGTGCTGTGAACGCGAGCTTGGCGCCGCTGGGCGACGGACGCGCCCCGCGAATCTGCGTGACCACCAACGTCGAATCGTTCACCGGATACTCGAACTTCGCCAGCGCGCCCATTGGCTGATCCACCTGCGCCGTGAACGGCACCGGCGCGATCGTGCCCAACGGCACTTCCACACGCCAGATCTTGCCATTGTAGCTGGTGAGCAGGGCTTTCGAATCGGGCGTGAACGCCGACGCCGGATACAGATCGCGATCGTTGCCGCCACCGCCCTGCGAGTTATCGCGCTGCACATCCATCACCAGCCACCGTTCGGCGCCCGTGCTCAGATCGCGCAACTTGAGCGCGCCACGTCCATCGTGGCGCGTGGCATACACCAGCCACTTCCCATCCGCGCTCGCCACCGGACGAACCGCGCCCTCGATTTCGTTGGTGCGCACCAGCGTGCGCCCCGAGCTGCGCTCGAACTGGGCCACTTGATACTGCCCCACCCGACGCGCGTTGCTGCGCGCCTCGTGCTCCTCCAACTCCTCACGGGCCGAGGATGCGTGATCGTCGTGCAACGCGCTCGCGAGCGTTGCCGGCACACCGCCGCTCACGTTCACCCACAGATAGCGCGCGTCGCCCGACAGCGCAGCCGCCAGATGCGATGGAACCGCACCGGTTGGCGCGGAGGCCCCTTCGGCGCGCAAGCCGGTCAGCTGCACACCGGAGCCACCACCGGTGTTGTACATCCACAGCTGTCCCACGCGCGTGGTGATGATGTACTGCCCGTCGGCCGACCAGATCGGCGACGCATAATTGATCCGATCACTGCGCGTGATGAGGCGTGGCTTGGTGCCGTCGGCGTTGGCGACCCACACGTTCTTCGAACCGTTCCGGTCGCTCACGAACACCAACTGCTTGCCGTCAGGCGAGAAACGCGGTTGCTGATCCCACCCAGTACCGCTGGTGATGCGGGTGGCCGCTCCCCCGGCGATCGGCAGGGTATACAGATCGCCCAGAATGTCGAAGGCAATGGTCTTGCCATCGGGTGACACGTCGAGCGAGATCCACGACGCTTCGTCGGTGGTGAAGCGCAGCGTGCGTGGCGTGGCTAGCGGAAGCCCGCTGCTTCTCGCGACCGCACGGACCGCACTGTCATTCTGCGCAGTCGTCTGCGCGCCAGTGGGCGCGGCGGCGACGAGAGCGATCGCCAGAGAGGAACCGATAAGGCGCTGTAGCGTCATGCACGAGTCTCCAATACCACGGTGATGTTACGGGCCCTCACGCAGTGACGGGCCACGTGGGCGAAGCTACCGGGGTCGTCTGTCCCTCGCCAGCAGCCGGTCCAGCCGCCCCGACAAGTCGTCGCGAACGCCGGCCGGTACGCGGTCGGGCAACAGGTTCCGCAACTCGTGGGGATCGGCCTGCAGATCGTACAGCTCGTCCATCCCCTTGAGTTCGTCGTACCGGATGAACTTGTAGCGATCGGTGCGCAGCGCCTTGTAGCCCATGCCCTTCACGCGTGGGAACTCGGTATCCGAGTAGTACTCGATCATCAGCTCATCGCGAATGGCCGTGGTCTCGTTGCGCAGCGCGCGCAGTAGCGAGCGCCCATCCATCGTGGTCGGCACCGCGGCCCCACCGAGTTCGAGCATCGTCGGGGCGATGTCCACGTTGCTGGCGAGCGCATTCGGTCGCACGCCAGCCGGCACCACACCGGGGTAGCGCACGATGAGCGGAATATGCGTGCTCGGCTCGTACGCCAGCCGGCGTTCCTGCGCCAATCCGAACTCGCCGTAAAAGAACCCCTGATCGCTGGTCACGATGAACACCGTTTCGTCGAGCACGCCCTTCGCGTCCAGCGCCTTGATCACGTCACCGATACCGCGATCGACGGCAAGCAGCATACGCAGCCGATCACGCACGTACTGGTCCGGGAGCCCGCCTGGCGGGCTGCGGGGATCATTGGCATCCACCGGGCGCTGGAGTGCCGGCTTGCCCGTAAGCGGCGCGCGCCAGCTGACGTCATGCGGAATCGAATCGTGGGCAAACGCGTTTTCGTCGCCGGGCGCCGGGGGGAAGGAACGCACCTGATTCGGATAGATCTCCGGGTGCGCCGCCTTCTGCGCGATGAACGCGAGGAACGGTGTATCCGCCGGGGCCGCCGCAATGAACGACACGGCGTGCGCGGTGAGAATATCCGTCATGTAGCCCTTCGCGCCGGCCACCACGCCGTCAATGTTCAGCGTCGGATCGAAGTAGACGCCCTGCCCAACGAAACTCACCCAGCGGTCGAAGCCGGGTCGCGGGGAATCATCCTCGTGGCCCATGTGCCATTTGCCGAAGAAGCCGGTGTGGTAGCCGGCGTCCTGCAACAGCTTCGGGAAGGTGACGATCTGATGACTGAGCTCCCCGCGCTCGCCGTTGTCGACGATGCCGTTGTGGAACGGGTATTGGCCGGTCATGAACACGGCCCGGCTCGGCGAGCAGAGGGGCGCCGAGGTGAAGAAGCGGCGGAACGAGGCACCCTCGGTGGCCAGCCGCTTCAGGTTCGGCAGGTCCACGAAGGGGTGGTCGACCATGTCGTCGTAGCGGACATCGTCGAGCAGGATGAACACGATGTTGGGACGTTTTTTAAGCGTGGTGGAGGGTGCCGAGGCACCACGGGCGCCGGGGGTGCACGCCGATGTCAGGGCCAGCAGCGTGCTGGCGAGGACCACGAAAGGGCGTGCCCACTGCCGTGCCCACTGCGAGTGCATCCCGACGCTCCATCTGCCTGAGGGTGAGGACCAGCGGGGACCGATCGGCCCCCGGCCAAGCGGAAGCGCCCGGAATGTCGTACAATATGGTGTGGTTGGCCTGGAGCGTGTCCGCCTCTGTCCGGCCCCGTGGAGTCTCCGTTGCGTTTGCTGCACCCCACACCTCGAGGACCTGCCCCATGACGCCGTTCACGCCATCGCCGCTCTCCCGCCGCCAGTGGCTCAAATCCTCGGGTCTTGTGGCCGGTGGAGCCTTGGCCACCGGATCGCTCACGCCGTCACTCCTGCCGGCGCTCGAAAGCGACGCCCTGCACGTCGTCGATGGCCAGACCACGGCGGCCGGCTTCGCGGCGCACGAGCAGATGGTGGCAGCCGCCCGTCGCGCTGAGGGGCCCGTCCGTCTTGCCTCGAACGAGAACCCGTACGGCATGGCACCGAGTGCCCGCAAGGCGATTGAAGACGGCTGGAAGCAGCACTCCTGGTACGGCGCACCGTCGCTCACGAATCTCAAGCAGGTGTACGCCGATTCCGTAGGCGTGCCGGCCGATCACATCATGATCGTGGCCGGTTCGAGCGAGCTGCTCAGCATCGTGTCGCTGGCCTACGCGTCGAAGGGCGAAGTGCTCACCGCCTGGCCCACGTACGAAGGACTGCCGCGTTACGCCGAGTCGCTGGGCATCAAGGTGCACAAAGTGCCGCTGGCGGCCGACCTCACGCACGATCTCGACACAATGGATCGCCGTCTCACGCAGGCGGTTGATCTCGTGTTCGTGTGCAATCCGAACAACCCCACGGCGAACGTCACCGACAACGTCAGGTTGCGCACCTTCGTGAGCAACGCGTCGCGCCGCTCGATGGTGCTGGTCGACGAAGCGTATCATGATTTCGTGACCGACCCGTCGTACTCGTCGCTGGTGGACATGGTCAAGAAGGGCGAGAACGTGATCATCTCGCGCACGGGCTCCAAGATTCATGGACTCGCCGGCCTGCGCACGGCGTTCGTGATTGCGCGCCCGGACATCATTGCGCGCCTGCAGCCGCTGAGCACCAGCGCTCCCGGCGTGTTCGGTGCCCTCGGCGCCGCCGCGTCGGTTCAGGACACCGCGTTCCAGGCGATGGTCAAGCAGCGCAACCTCGAAGGGCGCGAGATCATGAAGACCGCGATCGCGAAGATGGGCCGCAAGATGACCGATTCGCAGACGAACTTCGTGTTCTTCCACGCCGGCATGCCGGTGGAGCAGGTGCAGAAGGCGATGCTGGCGAAGGGCTTCATGATCGGCCGCGCATTCCCGCCGTACACCGACTGGGTGCGCATCTCGATCGGCACGCCCGACGAAATGCGGGCGGTGGCGGCGGCGTTGCCCGAGGTGATTAGCGGGGCGCCAAAATCGCTGGGGTCGTCGGAGCGCTGACCTCCGCCGGCGCGGGGACGGCACCATACCGCCGTTCCCGCTTGGCGTAGTCGGCAAACACCGCGTCGAGATCGGCGGTGGAGAGATCGGGAAAGTTCACGTCGAGAAAGGCCAATTCGGCATAGGCGCTTTCCCAGAGCAAAAAGTCCGACAGACGGCGCTCGCCGCCGGTGCGCAGCACCAAGTCCACCGGCGGCAGGATGTTCGCGTTAGGCAGCATGTCACTACGCCCTTCGCCACGGCCTTCGCCCATCGTGAAGGCCTCCTGCATGGCCGCGCGGCTCGAGTAGTCTACCGCGACCCGCAGATGCATACGCTGTCCATGGGCCGTGCGCGCTTCAGTGGCTTCAATCGCGTCACATAATCCGCGCGGCAGCCGATCGCGTCGGCCGATCACTGACAGGCGGATGCCGTGCTTGAGCAGCTTGTGCAGCTGGCGCTCGAGATGCGACGCGAAGAGGTCGAACAGAAAGCCCACTTCGTCGGCGGGACGCTTCCAATTGTCGCTGGAGAAGGCGTACAGCGTGAGCTGCTCCACACCGCGCTGCGCGCAGTAGGACACGACTTCGCGCGCCGTATGCGCGCCACGCGCGTGACCCATCCAGCGGGGACGGCCCTTACCGGTAGCCCAGCGGCCATTGCCGTCCATGATCAACGCCAGATGTTGCGGTACACGCGTCATGCGCCTCCCACGCGCTTGATCAGCGCTTCCATATGCGACAGATACCGCTCGAGCGCGGCGCGACCGGCGGTCGCGAGTTGGTACTCGGTGCGCGGGATGCGCCCGTCAAAGCCTTTCGTGCACGTGATGTAGCCGGCGTCTTCGAGCTTGCGCGCATGCACCGACACATTGCCGTCCGACGTCTCGAGGAGAGTCTTGAGTTCGTTGAACGTGAGCGACTCATGCACGGCCAACGCACTCACGATCGCCAGGCGGACCCGCTCGTGGATGAGACGATCGAGCGCCATCGGCGTCAACGCGTCGCCGTCAACGGCTTTCAAGGGCGTGCCCTCGTGACGTGGGAGGTCGCCGGACGCGGCGCGACGAGCGCGCGCGGCACTGCCATCGCGCTTATCCACCGTGCCGCCGCGCAATGCGGACGCCGAACAGGAGATGCAGCACGCCAAAGCCCAGCGCCATCATGAGGTCTCCGTTGAGTGCGGGCACGAAGAGCGCGAGCACGCCCAGGGTGATGAAACCGAATCCCATCAGCGGCACGGCGCGGATCGAGAACGTACCGGCCGTGGTCACGCCCATGCCATACAAGAGAAGCCAGAGGCCGGGGAGCACCCGGGCAGTAAGCGGCGGCGGGATGCCCGGCGTGTAGACGTCGATGAGCGCCAATGTGAGCACGGCCCCGGCTAGAACTGCCGGCCAAAAGCTGAACAGAAATTTTCGGGCGGGCGCAGTCAGAAGGCGCGCACTGCCGTCGCCCACCCGTTTCCGCATCTTGGCGTACATCGCGGCGCCACCGATCGACGCGGCGATGGCCGCCGCCAGCAACCACACGGTGAGCCACCGCGCGGGGTCCGGTTGCCGGTGCGCCATTGGTGCGGCTACGAGCGCCGAAGCGCCGACCGCGACGAGCCCCCAGCCGGGCACGTCGGTAAACGACGCCGCCCCCTCCATCGTGCGCCGGATAAACGACAGGTCCTGCAGCGCCCGGTCATGCAGGGCGGGGGGTTCCGACGACGGGGCAGCCATATCGCGCAATATCGGAGAGCGGGAGGCGTATTTCAAGTACTTTTCATTGCAAAGCAGAAGCAGGACGACCGGGCGCCAGCCGCGGCGACGCGTGCCGAGCCGTGAGTCGCGTGGCCACGCTGCGGTGTCCATCTTGTAGGATCAGGCCACCAGCTCGCCGACTCCACTCCGCGAAGGATTTCCGTCAAGATGAAAGTTGTCGTCACAGGCGCCGCCGGTATGGTCGGCAGCAACCTCGTGCATGGACTGAACGCGATCGGCGTCGATGACGTGATCGCCGTGGACGACCTGACCGACGGCCAGAAGTACCGGAACCTGGCCGGCGCGCAGATCAGCGACTACTTCGATAAGTCCGACTTCTACCAGCGCTTCGCGCGCGGCGAATTCGGCAAGGTCGACGCCGTGCTGCATGAGGGCGCCTGCTCCGACACCATGGAGCACAACGGCCGCTTCATGCTCGACAACAACTATCGTAACTCGAAGGATCTGCTCGACGCCTGTCAGGCACAGGGGACGCGCCTGTTGTACGCCTCGTCGGCCGCCACCTACGGCGGCAGTGCCTCCTTCCGCGAGGAGCCGGAGTTCGAGCAGCCACTCAATGTGTACGGCTATTCCAAGCTGCTCTTCGACAACGTCGTGCGTCGCATGCTGCCATCCGCCACATCACAGGTGGTGGGCTTCCGCTACTTCAACGTGTACGGACCACGCGAGCAGCACAAAGCGCGCATGGCGTCGGTCGCGTTCCACCACTTCAATCAGTTCCGCGACACCGGTAAGGTCCGCCTGTTCGGCGAGTACGGTGGCTACTCGCCCGGTGAACAGTCGCGCGACTTCGTGTTCGTGAATGACGTGGTCGCCGTGAACCTGTGGTTCCTCCAGCATCCCGACCAAAGCGGCATCGTCAACCTGGGCACTGGCCGCGCGCAGCCGTTCAACGACGTCGCGGTGTCGACGGTGAATGCCGTGCGCGCGCTGCGCGGCGAAACGGCCCTGCCCATTGGCGACCTGCTCGCGCAGGGGTTACTCGAGTACATCGACTTCCCCGACGCGCTCAGGGGCAAGTATCAGTGCTTCACGCAGGCCGATCTCACGCAGCTGCGCCGCACCGGCTGCGATCATCGCTTCGCCGACGTGGCCACGGGGATCGAGCGCTACGTGACGTGGCTGGCGGGGCAGCCCGCCGTGTAAACGGTGCCGTGCTGCCTCGCGATGATCGCTTGGTGCAACTATGGCGGACGGGGCGGCTGGGACGCATACTCTCCCAAGACGCTTTGATTTTCGTACGCCGAATCGGAGACCACCTCGATCTCGGCATGGCCTTGCCACGAGACGACGCCGAATGACTTTGCACACGGATGTCAGTACGCCCGACCACTACCACAAGGTGGTGGACTGCCAGTGGGCCTGCCCCGCGCACACGAACGTCCCGGAATACCTCCGGCTCATTGCGCAGGGACGGTATACGGAATCGTATCTGCTCAACCGCGAGTCCAATGTTTTCCCCGGTATCCTGGGAAGAACCTGCGATCGCCCCTGCGAGCCCGCCTGTCGGCGTGGCCGCGTCGACGGTAAGCCCGTCGCCATCTGCCGCCTCAAGCGCGTCGCCGCCGATTTGCGCGACGACATCAGCGCCTATCTGCCAAAGCCGGTCACCAACCGCAACGGCAAGCGCATCGCACTCATCGGTGCCGGCCCATCGTCGCTCACGGTGGCCAACGACCTGCTGCCACTCGGCTACGAGGTCGTGATCTACGAGAAGAACGCACAGGCCGGTGGCCTGATGCGCGTGAACATCCCGTCGTTCCGGCTCCCCGAGCAGGTGCTCAACGAAGAGACGCAGTGCATCATCGATATGGGCGCCGAGGTGCGGTACAACACGTCGGTGGAAAGCCTGCGCACGCTGCTCGATGAGCAATACGATGCGGTCTTTGTCGGCAGCGGCGCCCCCAAGGGAAAAGAGCTCGACATTCCGGGACGATGGGATCCGGCCGTGCGCGATCAGATTCATATCGGCATCGAGTGGCTCAGCTCCGTGCACTTCGGCCACATCGAATCGATCGGCGAAAACGTGCTCATCATTGGTGTGGGCAACACCGCCATGGATTGCTGCCGCACGTCGCGCCGTTTGGGTGGCACCAACACCAACGTGATCGCACGCCGCGGACGCAAGTTCTTCAAGGCGTCGCCGTGGGAACTCGAGGATGCCGAAGAAGAAGGTATCCACATCATCGAGAATCATGCGCCGAAGCGCTTTGTCATCGAAGACGGCAAGCTGGTCGGGATGGAATTCGAGCGGCTGGAGTGGAGCGAGGTGAATGGCCGCCAGACCAGCACCGTCACCGACACGATCATCATGCCGTGCGACACCGTGATCCTCGCCATCGGGCAGGACAACGCCTTCCCGTGGATCGAGCGCGACATCGGCATTGCATTCGACGAGTGGGACATGCCGGTGGTGAACAAGGCGTCGTTCCAGTCGTCGCGCCCCGACGTGTTCTTCGGCGGCGACGCCGCCTGGGGACCGCAGAACATCATCTGGGCCGTGGAACACGGACATCAGGCGGCGATCTCGATTCACAAGCACTGCCTGGGTGAAGATGTGACCAACCGTCCCGCCCAGGGCATGCATCTGACGAGCACCAAGATGGGCATGCACGCGTGGATGTTCAGCAACGAGTTCAACCCGTCGCCGCGCGCGCAGATGACGCACGCCGAACTGGTGAAGCGGTTCGCGAGCGTCAGTGAAGAGGTCGAGCTCGGATACACCCCCGAACAAACTGCCACCGAAGTGCAGCGCTGCCTGAATTGCGATATCGAGACGCACTTCACGGCGACGCTGTGCATCGAATGCGATGCCTGCGTGGATGTGTGTCCGGTGAATTGCCTCACCATCGCGCCGGTGGCGGACACCGAAGCGGAGCTTCGCACGCGGCTGTCGGCACCGGCCAACGACGTGACACAGGATCTGTATGTGTCCGCGGCGCTGCCCCAAACGCAACGCGTCATGGTGAAGGACGAAGATATCTGCCTGCATTGCGGGCTCTGCGCTGAACGCTGCCCCACCGCCGCGTGGGACATGCAGAAATTCTCCCTCGTACTGCCCTACGCATTCAGCGCGTCGGGCACCGTCGTTCCGGTGAGCGTATGAGCATCCTCGTATGAGTGGCATCAACGACTTCGCCTTCAAGATGGCGACCGTGAACGGCACCGGCTCGGCCAGCGCCAACAGCTTGCTGATGCAGGCGATTTTTCGCATGGGTATCCCGGTCACGGGCAAGAACATCTTCCCGTCGAACATTCAGGGCTTGCCCACGTTTTACGAAGTGCGCGTGAGCAAGGACGGCTACACCGCGCGTCCACAGTTCGTGGATCTTGTCGTGGCGCTCAATCCCAGTACGTACGCCAAAGACATCGCCACCGTGCGTCCGGGCGGCTATCTCGTGTACGACTCGTCGTGGCCACTCGACGCCGAGCTCGAACGCGAAGGCATCACGATTCTTGGCATTCCATTCGGACGGATGTGCGTAGACACGTTTGTCGGTGACCGCGACCGCACGCTGCTCCGCAACATCGTGTACGCCGGCGCGCTGGCGGCGCTGCTCGAGATCGATATGGACATCATCGGGCAGATGCTCATCGAGAAGTTCTCCAAGAAAAAGAAGCTCCTCGAGTCGAACAACACGGCTATCCGGCTGGGCTACGACTATGCGAAGGAACACTTCGCCTGTCCGCTGCCCTTCCATCTCGAAAAAATGGACGCCACCGGCGATTCCATTCTCATCGACGGCAACACAGCCGCCGGCTTGGGCGCGGTGTACGCCGGCGCCACCGTGGGAGCGTGGTACCCGATCACGCCGTCCACGTCGCTCATGGAAGCGTTTCGCATGTTCTGTGAGCGCTACCGTGTGGAACCCGAAACGGGGCTGCACAAGTACTGCATCATTCAGGCGGAAGACGAACTCTCAGCGGCCGGCATCGTGATCGGCGCCGGCTGGGCGGGTGCCCGGGCGTTCACGAACACGTCGGGCCCCGGCATCTCGCTGATGCAGGAGTTCATCGGCCTTGCGTACTACACGGAAATTCCGGCGGTCTTCTACGATATTCAGCGCACCGGGCCGGCCACCGGCATGCCCACCCGCACGCAACAGTGCGACTTGATGTCGCTGGCCTACGCGTCGCACGGCGACACGAAGCATATCGTGCTCTTTCCGTGCAGCCCCGAAGAGTGCTTCTACATCGGCACCACCGCGTTCGATCTGGCCGAGCGCTTCCAGACGCCGGTGTTCGTAGCCAGCGATCTCGACATCGGCATGAACGACTGGATGTGCAAGCGCCTGGTGTGGGACGACAGCTATCAGCCCGATCGCGGCAAGGTGCTCGATGCCGCCGCGCTCGAGCAGGTCAAGAAGTTCTCGCGATATCTCGATGTGGACGGCGACGGCATCGCGGCGCGTACCCTGCCGGGTGTGCATCCCAACGGCGCGTATTTCGTGCGCGGCTCGGGTCACGACAAGCACGGCGCCTATACCGAAGACTCCGACGCGTATCAGGAAGTGGTCGATCGGCTCACGCGGAAGTTCGCCACCGCCGCCACCGTGGTGCCGGCGCCGGAGTTTCATCTGCAGCCCAACGCGCACGTGGCCATCGTCTCGCTGGGAAGCTGTCACACGGCCGTGCTGGAAGCCATCGATCGCCTGCGCGAGCAGGGCATCGTGGCCGACTACATGCGGATCAAGGCGTTCCCGTTCAACAGCAGTGTGCGCGAATTCATCGACGCGCATGACGCGGTGTTCGTCGTAGAGCAGAACCGCGACGCACAGCTCCGCTCACTGCTGGCGATCGAAACCGGAGTCCCGCGTGACAACATGACGCCCGTGCTCGACTACGGTGGGATGCCCCTCACCGCCAATGTGGTCGTGACCGCGGTGACGAATCATCTCGCGAACCATTTCGCCCAGGTGCCCGCATGACCTCCATTGCCAAACCACCGGTTCGACACCCTGGCCTGCAGCGCAACGCACTGGGCTTCACGGTCCGCGACTACGAAGGGGCGATGTCTACGCTCTGTGCCGGCTGTGGACACGACTCGGTCACAGCGGCGCTCGTGCAGTCGTTCTGGGAGCTGTCGTTGCCGCCGCATCGCGCGGCGAAGATGAGCGGCATCGGCTGCTCGTCGAAAACCACGGCGTATTTCATGAAGCAGTCGCACGGCTTCAACAGCGTGCATGGACGCATGCCGTCGGTCACGTCGGGCGCCAGCGCGGCCAATCGTGATCTTACCTACATCGGCATTTCGGGTGACGGCGACTCGCTCAGCATCGGCCTCGGTCAGCTGTCGCACGCCATTCGTCGCAACGTGCGCATGCTGTACGTGATCGACAACAACGGCGTGTACGGCCTCACCAAAGGACAGTTCTCAGCGTCGGCCGACATCGGCTCCACCTCCAAGAAGGGTGAAGCCAACATGCAGCAGCCCATCGACCCGGTGCTGCTGGCGCTCACGCTGGGCGCCACCTTCGTGGCCCGCAGCTTCTCGGGCGACAAGGCGCAGCTCGTACCCATTCTCAAGGCCGGGCTGTCGCATAACGGCCTGGCGCTCATCGATGTGATCTCGCCCTGCGTGACCTTCAACGATCACGAAGGATCAACCAAGAGCTACAAGTTCACGCGCGAGCATGAGGTGGAGATTTCCGCGGCGGACTTCGTGCCGTTACGCCGGGAGATCACGGCGCCTGACACCGAGAGCGACGTGTCGGTGGTGGCCATGCATGACGGCAGCACGGTGCGATTCCGCAAAACGGCCGACAGCTACGATCCCACCGACCGCGAACAGGCGTACGCGCATGTGCGCGCTTGCCAGCTGCGTCATGAAGTAGCCACCGGATTGTTGTTCATCGACGAAAGCGGCCAAGACATGCACGCGATGGCCAATACCGTGCAGCGGCCGCTGGTGGATGTACCGTTCGCCGATCTGTGTCCAGGCAATGCGGCACTGCAGTCGTTGATGGCGCGGTATCGGTAGAATACCCGCGCTGATGTGACACGGGGCTCGGCAAACGCCGAGCCCCGTGACCATCGCACCGCCGAGCGCAAACCGCGCACCGCGCGGCAACGTTAGTACGTAACGGTGACGCTGTTGGAGCAGGTGGTGGTACCGGCATTGCACACCCGGTAGGTGCGCGTGCCGCTGTTGCGGCCGAGATCGTCGACGTGGCTGGTAGCAGTCACGGTGGTGATTCTGTTGCTGTTGCGAAATACATCGACCCTGGCCAAGGCACCGGTCCACGACAAGTTGGCGAGGTTCCGGCCCGTCGATGACTTGGTCATACGAACGGTCAGCGTAATGGCACCCGCGGGCGCCGTAGCGACCACGCTGCGTGTTTGCGTGCCGGTGGCGCCGCTGTTGTCGGTCACCGTGAGCGTCACGGAATACGTGCCACCCGCGCTGTACGTTTTGCTGGGGGTCGCGCCGGTAGCCGTGGTGCCGTCGCCGAAGCTCCAGCTATAGCTGCTGATCGAGCCGTCGGAATCAGCGGAAGCGCTGCCGTTGAACGTGCAGGTGAGGGTGGTGCAGCTGTTGGTGAACGACGCAGTGGGGAGCAGGTTGGGGGGAGGGCCAACGGTAGCGACGAAGTCCAACGTGTACAACAGCAGATTGGGTGAGCCTGTGCGGGCGTCCGTCACCTTGCCGGCGGTCGCGCTGGTGAGAATGGCGTTGGTGACGGTGGCCGGAGTCGCGGTGGGCGCACCTTGCAAATACAGCGCAGCGGCGCCAGCCACATGCGGGCTGGCCATGGAGGTGCCACTAATGGTGTTGGTGGCCGTGCTGCTGGTGTACCACGCCGAGGTGATCCTGCTGCCCGGCGCGAACACGTCTACGCAATTGCCGAAATTGGAGAAGATAGAGCGCGCATCGGTGCTGTCGGTGGACCCGACCGTGATAGCAGACGTCTCACGGGCTGGCGAGTAGTTGCAGGCGCTGAGGCTGTCGTTACCGGCCGCCACCACCACGGTGACGCCTTTGCTCACCGCGTTGGCCACCGCGACATCTATCGTCGAGCTGGCCCCGCCGCCCAACGACATGTTGGCGACCGCGGGCCGCTTCGTCTGGGCGGCCACCCAATCCAACCCGGCGATCACGCCGCTGTTGGTGCCCGACCCATTGCAACCGAGCACGCGTACCGGCACCAACGTGGTGCCCTTGGCCACGCCATAGGTAGTGCCACCCACCGTGCCGGCCACGTGCGTACCGTGGCCGTTGCAGTCGGTGGTGCCGCGTCCATCGTTGATAGCGGTGTAACCGGGGGCCATGCGCCCGGTAAACTCGGTGTGCCCGGCCAGGATGCCGGTGTCGATGATGTACGCGTACACCCCGGCTCCGGTGGCGTTGTAGCTGTAGCTGCTATTTCGCGGGAGGGCGCGCTGGTCGAGGCGATCGAGCCCCCACGTGGCGCTGGCCTGCGTGGCGGACGCCGTCACGATGGCGTCGGGCTCGATGGACGCGATCAGCGGATTTCTGGCCAGTGCCGCCACGGCTTGCGGCGGCAAGGTCGCGGCAAAGCCGCGCAGCGCGGTGGTGTAGGTGTAGTGCAGCTGTCCACCGTTGGCGCGCACCATCGAGGCCGCCATGGCCAGGGCATCGGCGACGTTAGCGCGGAAGGTGATGATGTATCGGTCAGCGACAGCGGCCTGTGCGACCTGTGCCGCCGACTGACGTGCCGGCGCCAGTAGATCGGGCGCGGTCGGCGTGACCGCCGTGCGGCTGTCGGCGCAGGCGGCGAGCGCCAAGGCGGTGAGCGCCACAGCGGCGGCGCGAAGGGAACGACGCATTCGGAACACGTCGAGAAAGGAACAGCGGCGGGCGAGGCCCGGTGTTGGATATAGGTGAAGTATCGATGACGAGGCCCGCGTGTGGCAAGACCACATGCCCGCGCCTCGATCAACTCCGCGCACTTGTCGAGGTTGGCTGCACAATGGGT
>Ga0114970_10001680_pt1 | contig 16560 bp, 20 predicted proteins | sample M_140205_XF_Meta_FD_87030 | JGI IMG/M metagenome (GOLD analysis project Ga0114970, IMG submission 87030) | Freshwater microbial communities from Lake Montjoie, Canada to study carbon cycling - M_140205_XF_MetaG | ecosystem: Environmental > Aquatic > Freshwater > Lake | place: Lake Montjoie... | reverse complement strand
TACCACTACTGGCGCGAGGAATCCCCAAAAAATCACCTGCGGAGCCTAGCACCCCAGAGGATAAATTTTGCAGTGTTCCCGTCCAACCATCATTAAGACTACTTGTTATGTCTGATTCGCTCGCCATACTAGTTCCTTATATTCCCCACCATCCACAGTACGATGTAGTAGGTATAATTCATCGAACATAAGTAGTGTTCGATTATCCAGCAAGTAGTCCATCATCGCTCGCACTACGACTTTTTCATCGTTTACTTCATTGGCCACTGAATAACGATTTATTTCTAGGCGCTGTTTGCCATACCACATATCGCGGAACTTCACGCACATACCCAATCCGATTATGTTACCTTGTTCTTTGGCGGCTAACAGAAACCCCGCGCCAGATGCCCATAGCATAACCCAATGGTCCATGATAAAATTTTCTGGGCCATGTATGCGTTCGTCGTTCTCCGTATACATCGCCGACAAAAACGGTCCGTTCTGTTGGAACGTCTGCTCTAGCTGTTCCTCGGTCTGCGGCATCCTAATAACTTCAAATTCCATATCCCACCCTATTTGCTTGCCATATCTAATTGTGATACACCAACATCTATCTCGGTAACTTCACCAATACCGGTAATTTCTATATTATAAACTTTATGGCGCCCTAGTCTACTAAAAGGTAAGATATTATCCCCCACAGGAAAATCTCTAACAACCTCACCTATGGAAGATTGTAGGTTGCACCTGACACCAAACTCGTTAGTCTTTAGTCGTATGCGAGTAATAGAGTATAGAAATGGACTATCAATATCGCCACTAACCCATTTATAAGGGCGCCACGTACTACCTGCGTTCCATTGATATGCCCCATCTTCCAGCAATAGTAATAGTTCACCCTGTCTCGTTTCCACCATGTCGATGGGTTCATCTTCAATCGTAACTAGTCGTTTGTGCTTACTATCTTGATACGTCTCTGAATCTAGCCAAAGTATAAAGGATATCACCTCTGATACACAGTAAATAGCACCTTTATGGAAGGCGAGTCGCATTGTGTGCGGTGCTAATCGCCGCCAATCATCTGCAGAAAAAACGTCGGTTGTTATGACTCTTTGTGTATTGCCAGATAGAAGCACTAGTCCATCGGCTGATACGTACACCATACCAAACGGAGTTTTTGTACTACCCTTACCCGTATGACAAGCGATCATAGGCATCGGGATGTCATATTTATTTACTTGTCGGCACTCTCTGGAGTCGCACCCTACATCACCAACAACTTGGTAAGGGTATCCATCAGTAGCCACATACAGCGTATTGCCGACGGACTGCATAGCTACAATACTATCATCAAGGGTCATTTCTTGGGATAAGGGGAAGTTATAGGACTGCAGGTTCTGAGAAAAATATAACTTGTTAGCTACACTACCCGCTAGTATCGCCGTCTCCTCGATATTGGTAATATTACGCATATTTCTAGGTGGCTCCCGAACTTCTTGCGTAGTGAGTCCGTATCCAACCTCTGCGATAGTCACAGTATCAGTGATGAAAGCATTGGTGCCCCTAACCTCCCCGATCAAAAACCAGTTAGTAACCATTTCTTGCTCTTTCTCCGCGCCGGTTCTAAACCCTGTCTCACGGCGGTAGATGCGCATAGATTTTATATCATACTCAAGCGGTGGATTATAATCTAAGCTAATCCCTACTGCGGTGCCATCCTCGATACTAATGTCAATACTCGGTAAAGATGGGGCGGACTCCTCCCCGAAATAGTTAATAAAAGTTACTACATACGCCACACTTCTAGATTTTTCAGTGTTGATATATATTGGCTGAACATCTGGTGGAGTTAAAGGTTGCATAACACCCAAACGCCGAAACGTCATGTTATCCCCATTTAACTCTACAGTTTCCGGATAGCCGACCCTCCCCGTTACAAATAACCGCGGACAATCAGGTAGCCATTCCGCTACTTCCACACATTTATCAAACGCGTAAATGTCGCATCCACGCACATACAACCGTATAGCATTGTTCAGCTCCTTAACTTTTAGAGGTTCTCGAAATGGCAGTAATGTGCCGTGGGTTAAATCAACATTGTGGGCAACTGTAGCGTAGCCACGGGGTAACTGTTTTCCCCGCAGTCTCGGCAATATGCCAAAGAATTCATACTGATTCCAATCCAGCATACTATACCCTTAGTACAAAACGTACAATAGAATCTATTTTTATATAATCTACCCCACCCTCGTTACGTGGTATTGTACTAGCCGTAATCGTCATTACACCATTGTTATACACAGCTGACGTCATAGAGGACGAATCTATCTCAGTTACTTGCACTTGCGCCGAACTAGTTACATAGTACGGTAATTGAAGTTGCACCTCTGCGCTAGTAGCTGTTATCTTCCCGCTAGTCGATGACGGTGCATTGCCAAATACCTTAATATTAGTATAATCTGACGTATTCTTACCGACTAAATCAGCCTTCGGCCCATCAAAGAATACCCTAAGTTCATACATATCTGTTATGGGCGTATGGGGTAGAGTTGTCTGCCCACTCGGTGGTGGTGTAGATGATGCGCTTACAATGCGACCCGTAGCATCATACTGTATATATTTCCCGTCCACCGTACTAAATGACCCGGAGGATGATGGGACAGGGTTTGTGGTAATACCGCTAATAGACCCGTCTTGGGTTATAGATATTGTATATGCACCCATCGCATAGTTGCCGGGCGGTACAGTGATGGCTGGCGTTACATTCGTTATATGACCTGCATCGCTAATATCTACTGTATACCCACCAAAGGTATACTGCAAGTTTTGCACGTTCGTCTGTGGGTGACTGATGGTTAGCACTCCGTTTACTAGCGACGTATTTATCTCTAGTCCTGGTGAAACGGAGTTAATATTACCTTCACTAGATGGCACATAGCCAGTAATAATACCCTTCTCAGATACTTGAAATCCACCGTAGTTTCCGGCAGTGATGCCAGAATTTTTTAGCTCGACTGAATAATTATTCGGTACTGGCTCTTTAACCTCGATACTACCCACACCGGTTACACGAGTGACTGTATTAGGTGGTACGCTAATACGAAGCGGATTATCTTGCGTGCCCGTCCCAGTAACCTTTACGTTATCTCCACCTGTTATATACGCCCGTGCATACAGCCCTAGCATATCTTGTTTGAGTATATTGCCGGCTGTAGGGGATATAGTAACCCCACCTGTATTTACCTCACCCTCGCCGCACGGCGCTGGAGCTGGGTTACAATACGGAGGTGTATATGTAGGAACATCACCAGCACTATACCCGACTACACATCCGTCTACGACACTTATTCTATCGTACGTGCCATCAACTGTATTCCGTGTTCTATTTTTATATAAATTATACCCATCCCATTTAATGGTGTAGTCACCAGCGCAAAACTCAAAAGCTGCCGAGGGCTCTGGACGAGTTGGCTCTACAGGATCGGTTACACAGGGGGTAGGCTTCTTACATTCTAGCGTATTCATCAACGACTCCTGTGTCTTGGTTGTAGCTTAGGTTGCAATGGTTTGTGCACAGTAATAGATTTTATGCGCGCCTTACTTAAAAACTGCCGGTACAGTGCACTATTAGTTTGTGCTGCGTTAGGGTTATACCATTTAGCATCCGTTAGCAAATATAAACTAGATAAAGCCGCATGAGTAACCGCCATCACCCAGTCCTCATACAAAACTTCCGGCACATCTGTAGAGTCTCTGCGGGGAACTAAAGATACTGTTATAGTAACGTCCCGCATTGCGCCGGTAGCGGGCATATCATCTATGTAGAGGACGTTCCCATCTACGTATACGCTATTGGCTATACTAACGTCTCGCGCATAACACCCTAGCGTTTGTGCTGTAACGCTAATAATCTCAGAGACCCTACCAAAGGGCACATCCAGTATGTAGCTATCTACACATGGCTGCAGCTCAATGCACTGTGTGTATTTGAGTATTCGAGAGTCCTTGCAGAACTCGATAATAGCGTTCGCTATATACACCAGCGCCATGTCCTCGTCAATACCATCTATAGCGGTTCTAATATAAGGGACGAACTCAGAAATAGGGACAAACTTAGTAAAATTTATATTCATGCTTACCCCTGTTTCTTATCTAATTCTTTTTCTAAATCGTCGTCTGCTTTCTTAACCAGTCCAATGATTGAGGTAAACATTTCCCTATGCTCCCTAGCGGCATCGCGCATATTTGGGGACAATTCGGCATCAATCATTTTAGCGTTATATAGCACCCAGTGTCTCGCGGCGGTTAAAAATGCGCATCTCGTATTCGGGACTGTATCATCTAGTGTATAGGTCTTAGACTCTACAGAACAGCGAATTAAAACATAGATAGGTTCATCTGGGTCTAGGTTGGTGGGGAAAACACGTACAAGATTAGCACCATCAAGAATTTCATATTCAGACAGTGTAGTCGTAAACTGATAGGACCTAGCAGATAGCGCTTTGCCAGTCCACCCAGTGCCTACTTTTTTGCGTCGTGGCAGAATACGTATAACCCGCCCGCTTGCATCGCACTGCCCCAGTATATCGACCACAGTAGCACAATCGCAATTATCCAAATAGCCAGTGCACGGATCAACCCTGACTATTTTTAGTTCTGTGAACAGGTCGGGTCTATGGGCCGCAATAAGACAAAGGGCATCATTAAGATACCCTAGTAGTTGTTTTCGACTCCAGATGGAAAACTCATGCCCTGGGTAATCATCGTTTAAGTCCGTAGCATAGCTCAGTAATAAATCTTCCATCGAGTTGCCTTTAGAGTGGATCAAGTACCCCTAGTGTATCATCAATACCCGGTACTGTTAGAGAATTTTTTGCCACGTCAACAGCTTCCCCATAATACGGTTCTAGAATATCCGAACGCTCAGCAAATTCTTCTGTATTTGGATATATCTGTCCTGTAAATTTACAGCGCAAGAAAGGAGCATCGCTCTCAATAGGAGGGAATTCTGCTTCCCAATCTTCACCCTGTAGTTTTGGGTTATCCGCAAATTTGTGTTCAACACCGTCCGTTACAATAGTAGCCATCGTTCACCCTTACTTAGTTTTAGTTGTTTTTGCCCGTAGCCCAATCATACCGCCTTTTGGCATTTGGTTGGGTTTTACCTCACTGCGATTTACTTTCAGTGAGGTAATTTTTTGTTCGGGCGATTTGTTAGTGTTATCTAACATTGACTTACCTTTTAGGCCAGTTATCTTGTTCTTTCCACCTAACATAATCTACCCCCGCTTACATTTGAGTTTGCGTATCGTAATCCATTGCATGAGCAATTAATCCGATAGTAGCAGGTAAGTCCGCGAGCGTTTTGCCCGCTGGAAGGGCATCAATGCGCACGCCAACCGCATAATACGTATTCGGAGGCAAGAACGTATTAGCATCTTTCGGTGCCAATACAATTTCTTGCGTCTTAGGATACGCAGTAGTCAGATTAGCGCCGGTCATTGTAGTGCCCACAACAAGAGTGCCGAAAGTTAAATCCGACAAATTATCGCTGTAGTCAATAGGTTGGGCAACACCACTTTCATCTGGCTTAGTGATCAATGCAGCAACTGGAGTTAGGGTAAAACCAGCCATATCTGCGATAGACGAAAACTCGTCCATTGATTCTTTAACCTGCAGCGTGAAATCCATTACTTTATGATTCGGTGGCACTAACAGCATCCACACTACGTCACCAGCTTTACCATCTGCGAGATAATCGCCTTGCCAGCCTAAATTACCATAATTCTCAGTATCAATCTGAGAATTAATAACATTGGTCAGTGTATAGAAACCACGCATATACTCAGCGGCGATGCGTTTCGCTTCTGGGGCTGAATAGTCTGGAACACCACTACATTTCAGACCGGCGGTAGAACCAGAACCCTGGTTCCAAAATAAAATATTAGCCATATCGTTATCCTCTTATGGGTTTATATCACTAGCCACTTACACAGTGACTAGGCCATCGGTTGAAAAGGTGACATAGGCTTTACCCAATGCTTCTGGGTAAATAACACCGCCGCCGAATACCGACATCATATTATATACGACACCGAACGAGTTACCTGGGCTTGGGCGTAATTCAGCTTCTAGGATATCGCCGCTAAAGCCATACGCATCGCGCCAGCCGAATACGATAGGATAAACTAACTTACCAGTCGAACGGTCAACTGTAGGGCGCAATTTATCGGTTTCATACACAGAGAAACCATGAAGGTCAGGTGTTTTCATACCTTTGACTAAGACACCATCTTCTGGATTGCAGCACCATGCTTTGTCATACACGGTCTGTAGTACAAGCGTGTTGAAGGCACGGGGCACAAGCATAAACATTTCACCTGGAAACCATCGACCAGTCATATCTAGCAATTCTGAGGCCTTGGATAAGAAACCAATCAGATTTTCTGGCGTTAAGTTGAGGGGCGCCGCAATAGTACCCATGTCAATGTTGTTATATTTACCGGCAGTTTTACCTGCGTTGCGAGACGATGCCTGCAAGATAAGACCCGTAATAAGGTCACGATGCCATAAATCAGAAAGCTGGCGCCATGCGTCATCTAAGAAGGCTTGTTCAAAGGCGTCCCAGTGCTCGCAGGCTTTGTAGATGTCTAACTTGTCAAATTTAAGCGACTTATATGCAGCTTTACAAATTGACAAACAAAACGCATCTGAGGTCACTTGATCAGATACCATATTCTGGTTCTTCTCGTAGGTGCGCCATGAACCAACACGAGGTGGCTTATCAAATTGAATCACCTGCCCGCAGCGGTTTAGGTCATCCAAAATCTGGGTGTTAGAAATTTGTGGGATAAAATCGCTTTCCCAATTACGGTCACGAATCATACCAGCATAAACGACACCAGTGCCCAATGCTGTGTTAGATAACGCTTCGTAACCAGACGCGCTTGTAATATTGCGATTACTTGGCATGGTTATGCTCCTTTCAAGTATTGCTCGGCTAGTTTAGTTAACGCATCGGGTGGATAAGTACCACGCGGCGCGCTCATAATTTTTTTACGCTCACTGATATATTGAGCCTCCGTTAGCTTTTTGGGAGTTTTGTTCCCATCGGCTACCTGCGTTCCACCCGAACTTACATCTGCGTTGACTTGTGGTTTAGGTTTCGCCCGTGAACCCTTAAACCTATCCATCGCGGATATTACATAACTAGCATCACCTGCCGCGTATGCTCGTTTTAGTATATCATAGCCATTTTCTGTTGCATAGGGGGGTAGTTCACTGTTTAGGAACTGTACGAACTCGACAGACTGTAGAATCTTAGCAGCTTGATCACGCGGATACTTTTGTGTTATTTCTGCGTCGACTTTATCACTTATTGACTGCTGTGATTGCTGCTGCATTTGTTGGTAGTATTGCTGCTGCTGCTGCTCGACCTGCTTACGCATAGTCTCAATTTCAGTCTCTCGAAGGCGCTTTATCTGTTCTTCAAGTGTAGGGGCAAATACCGAGTTATATAACTCCTCCGCCACTTCTGGGTCTACTGTGGTTAGGCTTTGGAATCGGCGGACTAATTCCTCCCGCTGTGAATCATCCGAGTTTGGCACCGGAGCCGGCTCATGGACCTCTGGCTCTGGTACTATGGTTGTTTGCGTAGCGGGTGTTTGTTGTTCCGGCTCTGGCACAGTAAGCTGCCCTAACCAATCGTCATCTTCATTATTTACTTCTGAGGATTGAGATGGCTCCGGAACACTGTCGCCTTGTAGATCAACACTGGTTGTGGTTTCCGGAACACTGTCGCTTTGTATATCAGCACTGGTTGTTGTTTCTGGAACATCTACAGTATCCTTCGTCGGTTCTGCCACGTCATCTGCAGTCACTTTCGCAGCCATTGCATCCAATACAGACGTAGTTCGCGGTCTTAATCTAGCCCTAGATTTTATATCTGACATATATCCACCCTATTTTAGTGTTAATAATTTTTTCATTTCTTCATACGCTAGAACGCGCCCTCGTGCTTCTAGTGCTACTGCCCTGCGCCTACTATCTAAATCCGCTATATAGGCAATAGCTTCTTCCTTCTCTATAGCGGAAAAGGTAGATATCTTTTGGTCTAAAAGTGCCAATAACCCGTCCGTCACAGCGCCAGGTATACGTTCAACCTCAATGCGACTCATAGATTAGCGCCCGGTAAACCGCATCTTGTCCCGCAAATTAGCCCCTTGGGATTGGGCACCTTTGTTATTCTGACCACGCGTTGCTACTGGGGCTGGTCGGTTTTTACTCGATTGTTGTTGGCGGCGTTCCGCACAAGCTCTACATCCCATAACAAACTCCTAAAAAGAAACATAATGTTATATACTAGCCAATAATATATTTATAGTCAAACTAATATATTTGTCTCTGTACTAATTAGTATACAAAAATTAATACTATGGCTACCTTTTACAGTCCACGTGCCTCCTCAAATAAAACCCTAGCTTTTACACTAGGGTTCATAATGATTAAACTGCCGCACCTGCTGAGTCCACCCAACCATTTACAGATTTGTAAATAGGCTTACCGCTTGCTGCAAGGGTTGTATCTAGATACATATAACCCACAGGCACATTAGTTGGTCGTTCTGCTGTTGTACCGCTAGGGCGATAAATAGACTCTCCTGCTACAAACATCACTTTATTACGCCAATAATTTTGCTCAAGTATCGTGACTGTCACTACTGTCGCTTCAGCTTTAAAATATAAGGTTAGGCTAGTTTCACCATTAATAGTCCAACCTTCGGGGGCTTTGAGCGTGATATTATAGCCACCCACTACTGCCCATGAGCTACTAATCACAATCGTTTTAGTATACATCTTAAATTTACTATTAAAGTTAAAATTACTAAACGTCAGTTGTAATTCGCCACCACTATTAATAGCGGGTAATACATCACGTGGGTCTGATAAATCGACACTACTATGGTAAGGTCTTACTAGCTCATATCTACGGTTATTAAACGTGATACTACTACTGTCAAACTTATCCTGTAGTCGTGTGTCATCCGCACCAAATCGATGATTATGCATCTCAGCAATCAAGTTAATGTCTAAACCAACATTCATGCCTAAGTTCAATAAGGGATATTGTCCCGCCTCCCATTGTTGAACATAATCAAATACATTTGCCTCAAAGTATCCAGAGTTTATATTGTAGGTCATCACAGCTTCCCACGCACGACCAAGCGTAAAGCCTACACCGCACCACTCTGTACTTAGATAATTAATGTTTGCACCATATAACGACCCTCCCCAAAATCCTATACCACAAGTAATAAATTGGATATGACCAAATGCCCCTGCACCTGCGTTATTACCTTGCCACGCCAAACCTGTACCATAAATATAACCTAACCGATTATAATTCGTTGTCGCTGGGTTTTTAAGTTTTGGATAAACGCTGATTTGATTTTTCGCAACATCAATATCTTTGATGATATACGGTAGGTTATCCCCCTCAAACATGACCATTCTTGGTGCATATTCTGTAGCAATAGAATACTGCGGTGGCAATGATGATACCGTCAATACACTACGTTGTCCTAAATCGCCTTCTATATCAGTTCGGGCAGTAATTGTTGCGGTATGATTTGCAACTGTATTATCTACAAAATTACCACCCATTGTGCCGTTAGCATCATACCATGCGCCAGACGTACTACCAATCCAACCGATGTTTATATAATCAATACGAGGAAAAATACTGTCATTAGCAAGTACAAGCCCTGCACATTTAAAGTAAAACGCTGTAACAGAGCGAAGTTGAATACGCCCTGCGCTACCATCTGTACCACCATCACCGACAATCAAGGCAGCTAATTGTTTACGGTCTTTAACCGCTACAGTCGTGCTACCATAAAAACGCAATTTACCCAACCATACTGTATCTTTTGCATTAATACGCATTAAATGAGTAATCTCGGTATCATTTTGGTTGTTAAATAATACTAAATCACCATAATATACAAGTGTTTTAAAACCTGCGCCTTTTGCACCCATGCCTAATTCAAGTGGTCGATTGACATAAGCATCTAAGGTGATATTTGCATTAACAATATTGTCTTGGCAGTGGTTAAAAAATGACTCTAACGCACATAAGTCAATGCTGTCATCTAGTGATTTCGCTGTTGGGTATTTAACTTGTGCGTCATCTAGTGTTTTATATTTTTCAGATAGTTTGTGGTAAACGCCATCACCAATAGCACCGAAATCGTAAGGCGTAACAAGCCGTTCTGATTTTAGCTTTTGTATTTGATTGATTTGTTTTTGAGTCAAGTCACCTTCAACAACCATATCAGTTGCCCACCCATTAGCACCCGCGCCCGCTTCTACGTTTTTATTATATAGACTTAGTAACCCATCATATCTGTCAAAGAGAGGAGAAAAGTCTGACGTAAGGACCTTTCCATTATTTAATGTGGTCTTTAGCGAAGTGTCCTCTAGTATCTGAGTTACGATATGGACTTCAGGTGGTAACTTACTGAGTTGTTCCTGTAGTTCATCTAGTTTGGGTTGGATGAATACTAAAACTTCTTCCTCCAGTTTTTCTTCTGAAACAGCCCCAATGATTTCAGGACTAATCTTTTCCCGAAGTAATAATACTATATCTTGCAATGGAAAATTAACTTGGCAGCTCATAAAAACTCCTATAATAATGCTGATACATCCGTATCAATGGTTGACCCGTCGCTCAATGTCATTATGAGCTTGTTACCTTGTAATACCTGTGATACTACAAACTTTTCTGCTGGTAAATCTGTAATACGCTTTGTTATTGCATCTATCTTAGGTTGTATTACAGCTAAGACCTTCTGCTCGAATTCATCCGCCGGCACTCCGCCAATAGCGGCTATATCTATGCTAGATTGTACGGCATCAATAATGTCATCAATCGGTAGATTTCCTCGACAGCTCATTATTCCTGCCCTCCACAACTAACGCTACGGTTGGATCCTAGCTTAAACGCATCTGGTATAATCAGCGCATCTTTAACATCCATTATAGCGTACTCAATAAAAGCGACATCCAACTGATCAGGGTCTAACAACTGTATCATATATAAACCTGGTGTTGGTATTAGTGCGAAATTGTTGCAGGGTGTTAGTGCCCATTCTGCGCTGGATTGAAATACAGGCTCACTGGTAATTATTCGATTATCCATCATAGCCTGCGTAAGACTATTTATATTTGTTGTTCCACACGCGCATATATCGGCTAATAGGTCTTTTCCTATAGGACCAACACTTAGTTTCACAATAACTGCACAATCGTCAGAATATAATGTAGCTTGTTGGTTATATGTACCGTCTGGATTGACCGCCGGCGTTGGATTGCCATTAATATCGACTAACTGATAGCTAGTAACAAGATTAAACATAGAAATCAACGCCACCTTACCTGGTGGAATATAAATGGGCTTAGAGTTAGCGCGCCGCCCATCTTCTGTTAGTGTATGGCGCGTTTTATCTAGCGCTGTGATCCAGTCCATTATTGAACTCCTGTAGTGGGAATACTTGAGATGTTATGATTACCTGTGAATTAGCAACTGTTGGTTCTACCTCGTAGCGACCTGGTGTATTAATAACAAGGACACTTCGACATTCTTTCAACTCCCACCCACACATCTTAACCCTGCGCAAAACATCAGATTGCACTTCCGTCGTGTTCGGACAACAACCGTTACTGCCTTGGCTGGGTTCGCCTGTAGACATAAGAACTTTATAAATATTTACTTCTTCCTCCAGAGCCTCCTCGGATTCCCAATAGGCCGTTACTACCGCCATAGTCTGGGGAGCTACATAAACAAACGATTTTTCATCACCTACAGGATATATTTGCCGTTCTTCCAATATAGGTATTGTAATTTTATCATCTAAAAATGTACCTAATTGGGGTACATTTACTTCACCTGTGTCGATTATAATTTCCACACCACATACCCCACTATTAGACCGAAAATAAATCCTATAACAAGATTGCGTAAAATAGTGCAGTAAATACAGTCATGTTCTTCCCCATCCTCGCGCACTTTGGCAATGAGGAGGTGTTCCGTTACCCATAAACTAGCTATGTAGTTGACGATAACGTGATGTATTTTTAGTAGAAAGTCACGCATAGTTACCCTATACTGTACTATATAGCAAACGTATAGGAGTATTCTATGGCATATTTAGGAACTGAGCAAGTAGTTATTGATGACCGCGTATTTGATATAGCTAACGGCTACGGGACAGTACACTCAATTAGTAAGAAAAAGTTTGTAGTCCTGTTTGATAATGGACGTCGCATTGAATTTGATGCCAACGGCTCATTGGGTGGAACCCGCCGTATCTACTGGCATGATCCGATCGTTGTAGCCCCCCCACGAGATAAAACTAAGTGGGAAGGCTTTATTCGGCTTATTGCTGCGGTACTGGCTGTGGTAGACCCGAAGTAGTATCTACTGGTTCTTGACCCGAAATACCCTGCGCTTGCGGGGTAACGGGCTGAGCTGTCTGCTGTACTGGGGTAGATGTCGGGCGCATCGCCGTCTCGCCGGGTTCTAAAATGTTAGATAACATTAGTAGCTTGGTAACAGCGCGGTTTAATATTTCTGGGTTAACTCCCTCACCCAACTGCCCCAATATCTGGATACTTTCCATCGCTGTCTGCTTCTCGATCTCACGCTGGATCATAGAAGCCGCGCCTTTAGCAATAATCTTAGCATCCCCTGTATACTCAAACGCGTCATCGTGCATAACGAGCAACATATAAAGTAGCTTAACCATGGGCTCTATGACACCAATATCGAGGTTTACTAGCGCTGAATGGATTGGCTTGAGCGTGTTACCCTGCAGAGTTAGTAAACCCCGCACAGTTCGGTTGGCACCGGAACCGACAGGTTGACCATGCAACGCCGCTGGTATATTACTAAACGTGTGGGATAACTCTAATATAAAATTCGCCATTTTTAAAGCTGACGCTGTTATATTTGGAATCTCCGTAAACTGCACGGCTCGGTTGGTACTAATACGGTTATTGGTCGTTGGGAATACTTGGCCAGGAGATATAACTGGATTATCCTCCCACCCATCTGGTATATATTCAAGAACCCGGTCCATATCAATTTCAGAAATAGGTTCGGCGCTAAGTCCTAAGTTATACATGGTTAGATTAATTAGCGAGCGGAACGCTTTATGGATTCTGAGTAATTTTTGGGCGAGTCCCACACCAGCTATGCTACCATTACGACGCTCAAAACTCGCGGTGAACACAGGGCGCTTATTTTTAGATGGGTTTTTATTTAGTTGGCACTGGATAATCTGCCCACCAGCCATAACTACTTTTGTTTCGTAGGATTTATCTGGGTTAAGTCCCGTAAAGCCCATCTCTTTTAGGTCATGCCCTGTAAAGCGCCCATAACGAATTAGAATTTCAAAGCTGTCACCTTGCTGCCAGGGCATAATAGAAGTTTCTGTCTCTGGGTTAGACATATTATATTCTGTCCATCTACGAGGTATAGTGCCTTCTTGTGACGTTTTTATCAGTTCGGTAAGTGCGTTTTCCTGGTAGCCACTGTCTTTATGTTCTCGTGCCATTTCACGTGCGTCATATAAAAAATTATAGGGCACACTTTTGCGGATGAATACTGCTGTACCAGATTGGGTATCCGCGCTGTCCTCAGTCCAGAATAGATCAAAAGGACTAACCCGCTCATACTTCCATGTCATCACTGGCTTTTCTTTGAACGTATCACCCTCCCATACGGTTTCATTGCTCATTACAGGGAACGGACCGTGAATACAACCAAACGGATAATTGGCAAAGTCGTCGGCGAACTCGATAATAGCCTCGCGGTATCCACCCTCGATAGTTTTGTCATATATATCGCGTTGCAAGTTCAGCGCCTGCTCTTTAGCGTGCTCCCGCACCTTTATCATGCCTTGTGTTTTCCGGCGTGCCATCTCCTCGTTAATAGCGTTAGCAAGCTCAGTTCGCTGATCAGCGCTAAGGGCTTGTATTGTCATCGCCTCTAAGTCAGCATCGGTAGCCGTATCTGGTATGCCCATAAATTGTTTAGTCAGCCTGATGACGTCAGTTGAGAACTCACCTACGATACGACTTTTCTCATGCGCTGGAATTTGGGGTACTGGAGTTGGGTCGATGATGAACGGGGCGTCAGCGACATCTACTAGGCTCTCACGGATAAGCGATACCAAGATGTTAACCTTCCACGCTACTATACTAATTGGCATAGCTGCCCATTCTGGGTACAGCTCTCGCAGTTCTTGTTCAGCGCAGCTAGTCTTGTCATCTCGTGCATCGAAGCACTCTCTCAAGAGTTCATCCAGCATATAGTCACCAACGCGTGTTGTTTTTCGCGTTTGTAGTGCTCCCCGCCACTGGCGATAGAACTCTTTGCCCAAATTGGTTTTCGCCTTGAGGGACGCCTCAATAATATCTTTATCGTCTTGCGCCATTTCTGTTACCTCTCCGTCTGTCGCCGTATCTGTTTGCACTCGCAGTAGCAATAGCGCGCGCCCGTTGTTTTGTATCTTCTGAGATTATACTATTAACTATATATAGTGCACCATACTGAAATGCGTCAGCCCAGTGAGAATACTTGTTTTTCACCGCCTGCTTCGCAAACTCCTCGGTAATAGTACCTTGTGCCCGAATTTTTTTGTACTGGTAGCCGCCGTCAAGAGCATCAACTAATACTCCTAAATCTGGGTTGATGATAACCCCATCACGCCCTTCCCGCTGCAGTAGCGTTTCCACAGCCTGCCACCTAGCATCTGTATTGTTAGTTTCTGCAACGATGGCGTCGTAGCCATACTCGATGAATAGTTCTGTAGGAGACGTCTTTGTGCGAGAGTCACGCGCGTTGGCCGGGTCACAAACTACCAATATCCGGCAGCCGGGATAACGCATTTTTACTACTGGGTCGAACACGTCAGTAATAAACTCCTCCAACCCCATCTCGTCCCCATAAAGGCCGTCAGCAATTTTCCACTGACCCTTGACCTTCTGCCAAAAGAGCGCACATGGATGGATGCCAGATGTATCCACACTAACCAATGTATCAGTTAGGCGCATCGAGTCAAACGATTGCTCCGCCACGTGACGGGATTTATCAAAATTTGTAACGATTGGCTTACCATCCCCACCGGCCTTGCCGTACCTACACAGCAAGCGGGTGTTGATTAAGTCGGGTTTATTTAGAGCTTGGTAGTTTCGTAAGTCTTTGAGATACTTCTCACCGTTGTCTAAGTTTACTAAGTTCTCAGCCTCTGGATTAATCTCGTATGTTACCGCCCCCGTAACGTCATCCACAAACTCAAGGAGTGCCGGTGGCTGCTCAAATAGTATAGTATCTTCTGGCAGTTTGTTCTCATGCAAGAAGGACACGAGCCAATGGTCCTTATTTGGGTAGTTGTAGTCCCCAATAACACCGTAATATGTGCAGTGGTTTCTGCCATCGTCCCACATATTAGATGGGGGGTAACGCCCAACACGCTCACCCGCTTTACCGACGAGCTCAGCTGGTAGGCCTGTCATCTCATTTAGCCATATCGCAGTATATTCTGCGGAGTCAAGTTTTCCCAAGTCATCCTTCGACCCGATAGCAATAAGTCTGAACTGAATATCCGCTACAGTACCATCGGGTAATGGCATAACAGTGTGTATTTTTATCGGCTTGGTCATCACCACACGGGTGTATTTTGCAGGTAGCCACTGCTTGATAGTTTGAAGTGTGGTTTCCTCAAGCTCAGGATACGTAGAGCGTATCACTGCGAAACGAGTATATCGCACTCCTTTAGGATAATCCGGCGTTGGGGGCGTTGGCTCTTGCCTAAGTGCGATGGCCAATAGTTCAGCGAAACTACCCACAGACTTACCGGAACCTGGCGGGCCTGCCACATAGCGAAACGTGTACTGACTTACCGCATGATGGAACCTAACCAGTGTTGGATAGGGCTTATAGGTCATCGCCATTACAATGCCTCCATCTCGTCTAGATCATCTAACCCACCTTTAGGCACTTGTGTATGTGGCGTTACATCTATCGTTACACTATGAGCTGCTGGCAGGTTTGGGTTCTGTAGGTGCTCTAGTCCTGGGATGCTATAAAGGTTAAATGTAACACCACCACCTAGCACACCAGTTGGCTGGTCATCACCATCTCCACCAGACGATGTAGGTTCTAGCTGGGCTAACTGCACTACTTGTTTATAGAGGGTCGCAAAATCTTTATCGCTGGTGCCGTTACACATTATGCGCTCAAGTAATTTCTTGGCACCTTTATTGGCGATCATACGCATTTTTACCGCAAAATCTGCGTTAGACCCAAGCTGGGCAACCTCTTGCTCTTTTATGGCGAGCATCCGCTTGAATGTTGGATTATCTTTTAGTGCGCTTATCTGCATGAAGGATAGATTATAGGCGCGCGCTATATGATCTATTGGCGCATTGTTCAGTGCGATATCGTAGGCCAGTGTTTCCCACAACTCAAACGGCACTGGTTCTACGTCTGGAACAGCCAAATAGTCAACCTTAT
>Ga0114970_10001679_pt1 | contig 16560 bp, 18 predicted proteins | sample M_140205_XF_Meta_FD_87030 | JGI IMG/M metagenome (GOLD analysis project Ga0114970, IMG submission 87030) | Freshwater microbial communities from Lake Montjoie, Canada to study carbon cycling - M_140205_XF_MetaG | ecosystem: Environmental > Aquatic > Freshwater > Lake | place: Lake Montjoie... | reverse complement strand
AGTGGCCCACGAGTTGGGCTTGCCTGCCGTTCATGGCGTGGCAGTTGGCGGTGGCTCCGATGGAAACTTTACTGCTGCTGCTGGTGTCGCCACATTGGATGGGCTTGGAGCAGTTGGCGGGGGAGCGCACGCCGATCACGAATGGGTTGATGTCGCGCAGATGCCTCAACGTGCACTATTGATCGCAGGCCTCGTGCAGCGCTTACAAAACCGCAGCGAACACTAGGTTCCTGCTACTCCAGTTCGAGTAGATGGGTTCCCGCCGCCAAGGTTCCAGCAGCGCGATAAATCTCTAGTTTGCTACGACTGTCTTCAATGTCAAGGTTGCGCATTGTCAGTTGGCCGATGCGATCAAGAGGACCAAAGGGTTGATCCTCCACGCGCTCCATGCTCAGACGTTCGGGCGAATATGTGAGATGCGGGCCCGTCGTATTTAGCACGGTGTAGTCATCGCCGCGCCGTAAACGCAACGTCACTTCACCTGAGATGGCAGAACCCACCCAACGCATGATTGGTTCACGGAGCATCAGACTTTGCGGGTCAAACCAGCGACCTTCGTACAACAAACGACCCAAACGGCGACCCATGGTGCGGTAGTTCTCAATCGTGCCTTCGTTATGGATAGCGGTGACAAGGCGTTCGTAGGCGATATGCAGAAGAGCCAATCCTGGCGCCTCGTAGATCCCACGACTTTTTGCTTCAATGATGCGGTTCTCGATTTGATCGCTCATACCTAGACCATGACGACCGCCAATGGCATTGGCTTCGTGCACGAGTTCAACCTGATCGGCACATTCTTTTCCATTAATCGCCACTGGCCAACCCTCATGGAAGCGAACACTCACCGTCTCGGCAGCGATCATGACATCTTCGCGATAGTGAGCGACTCCCATGATGGGGTCAACGATCTCCATCGAGGTCGAAAGTTCTTCAAGGAGTTTGGCTTCGTGCGTTGCACCCCAAATATTTGAGTCCGTGCTATACGCCTTCTCCGTGCTGGCGCGATAAGGCAGTTTGTTGGCCAATAAAAATTCGCTCATTTCTGTTCGACCACCGAGTTCGGCGACGAAGGCTTCGTCCAGCCAAGGTTTGTAGACCCGCAACTTGGGGTTGACCATCAGGCCGTAGCGATAGAAGCGCTCGATGTCATTGCCTTTATATGTTGAGCCATCGCCCCAGATATCGACGCCGTCTTGGTGCATCGCGCGCACGAGAAGCGTGCCGGTCACGGCGCGCCCCAAAGGCGTGGTGTTGAAATATGTTTTGCCTGCAGTGGTGATATGAAAGGCTCCGCATTGCAAGGCCATCAGACCCTCGCGCACGAGTTCAGCCCGACAATCAATTAATCGGGCTTCTTGAGCACCGTATTGTTTGGCGCGATCGGCAATGTCATCAAGGTCTGGTTCATCGGGCTGGCCGAGGTCGGCGGTATAGCAGTAGGGGATAGCGCCCTTGGCTCGCATCCAAGCCACCGCGGCAGATGTGTCAAGTCCACCGGAAAAAGCGATACCCACGCGTTCGCCAATGGGGAGTGAGGTGAGTACCTTGGCTGACATGGGAATTGACGCTATCGGTTTGGCTCGCCCGAGTCAGGGAGACTTAGACGAGATGTGCGCGAAATTGCAGGGCGCAAGCGATGAATCTTGACGGGGGAATACACGAGATTCCACTTTCCTCAGTTGCAGGGCGACTGTGGTTGTGTGGCAAACACAAGATTGCGCCCGATGTTGAGGCTTTGTTAGCGCATGTGTCTGCAGATCATGTGGTGTGTCTTGTGCAAGAGCATGAACTCAGTGAGCGCTATCCCGCTTATGTGACATGGCTGAATACTGCTGGGCGTTGCACATGGCAACGCATCCCCGATCTATCGTCACCACCATTGCACACAGTTCTCCCGCTCTATGAATCGGTTGTGGAACGCTTGCGTCGGGGCGAAAATGTGATCGCGCACTGTGCCGCCGGCATTGGCCGCGCAGGCACATTGGCAGTGGCGGTATGTCTCCTGACGGGTATGGACTTGGATCAAGCAATGAGCCATGTCCGCCAGTCACGACCGGGAGCCGGACCTGAAGTTGGGTCTCAGTTGGATGTGATGATTGAACTATCGACCTTGCTGAGGCGGTAACGGCCTCCAAAGGAAGCCACAGACAAGAAAAGCGCGCCGATAGCCAAAAAGATTGTGACCAGCGCTCCTCCCGGTGAGGTATGACGGTCAAGCGCGGCCCACAGAATGAGTTCGCCTGTGACCAGAAGCGACAGAAATGGAACCCATGGTCCAGCCAGCAAGGACCAGGTGACCAAAGTAATCAGAGGGGCAAAGGTCGCCGCCACGAGCATGATGAGGGTGACTGCGCCAAAACGCTGATCATCAATCCAGATCATGGGGCGACCAATCACCTGTGATGAAGCGCCGATGGTGATCAGCGCCACGGCGATCAGGGTCCAACCCAGGGCGACAGTTCGCCCCCAAACCCGAGTGAGACGCTGTTCCGGCCCAATTTTGGGCAGGATGCCTATTTCAATGTCGCCGAGATCCATCACTAGGCAAAGTTATCCCAAAGTGATGAGTCGCGAGATCACCGATAACTTGACAATGTGGCATCTGAGGCACCTTCAGCGCACTTCCAAAAACTTTCCTTCTTTTTCCCGATGTGGAACGAAGAGGATTACATTGCCAAGACCCTTTCTGCTGCTCATGAGGCGGGCAAATCGCTGATGGCTGCGGGTGAAATAGCGGACTACGAAATCACCATTATTGATGACGCGTCAACCGATGCGACGCCACAACTCGCTGACGAAGCGGCCGCCAATGATTCACGCGTCAAAGTTGTACACCATCCGAAGAATCGTAAATTGGGTGGCTCAATCAAGACAGGTTTCGCTCATAGCAGTGGTGATTTAATTCTCTACACCGATGCCGATCTGCCTTTTGACATGGACGAGTTGCAAAAAGCTTGTCGTTTGATGCGTCAGTATGACGCCGACATCGTGAGCGCGTACCGTCATGACCGCACGGGTGAGGGATATGTCCGCACGGTCTACTCGTTTTTCTATAACGCTTTAGTGCGGGTATTCTTCGGTCTCAAAATGCGCGATGTCAATTTCGCTTTCAAATTGTGTCGCGGGCGGATATTTGAGCACATTTCTCTCAAGAGTGAGGGTTCGTTTATTGATGCTGAACTCGTACTGCGAGCGAACAAATTGGGTTATCACATTGTGCAATTCGGAGTGGATTATTTCCCTCGAACCCGCGGTGTCTCGACTCTCTCATCGCCTTCGGTGATTCTCAAGATTCTTCAAGAGATGCAGCAACTGCGTCGTGAATTACGTGCCATCAAGCCAGTTATCAAGCGCTGACAGTTTAGCTCTGAGGCCCCCGCTGTAGAATATGAAGCATGTCTGACTCGCAAAGCCCTCGCCGACCAGCGGTCGGTCGGTCGCGATCTCAGGTCACCCTAGTCAATCAGTGGACTCCCGCAATCGGTGCTGCCCTGGTCTTACTGATCGTGATTGTGGTTGGAGTGGTGGCGTCCAAAGAAGACTCTTCGGACAACGGTCTACAGACGACAACTACGATTGATCAAATTCTCAACGGCTCTACGGTGTCACCAGTTATCAAAGTTCCACTCTCGCAAACAGTTGGCAAAGGTTCGGCTGGAGCGGAGATCAAAATGGTCCAAGATCGCTTGATCGAACTGAACTTTGATCCAGGCGAACCCGATGGGGTCTTTGGTGAACGAACTCGCCAAGCGATATGGGCTTTCGAAAAATTGGTGATGGGTGTGCAGCGTGAGAACATCACGGGCAAGGTTGATGCACAAATGTGGAGTCGGATGCAGGACCCACTTGAGATCTTGCCGCGCAGACCGGACTCAACGCCCAATCACACCGAGGTGTACTTGCCCGAGCAAGTGCTGATTGTTTTCCGCGACAATGTGCCGGCGATCATCACTCATATTTCTTCTGGGACAGATGAAGAGTGGTGCGAAGAAGTCACTATCTCACCTGGAGAGCAAGACAATGAGACAGGCACTCAAGCGATCAAAAAAGGCGTCTGTGGTGTGTCGTGGACGCCAGGTGGCGTCTTCAAGTTCTACCGCCTGGTTGTTGGGCGACGCGAGAGTCAACTTGGCGGGATGTATAACCCTGTCTATTTCAATAAGGGGATAGCGGTCCACGGAGCCCAAGAGGTTCCTGACGTGCCGGCTTCACATGGATGCATCCGTTTGCCGATGCATATTTCTGAATATTTCCAAACGCTGGTGTCCAAAGGTGACCAAGTATTTGTCTTTGATGGCGTCAAGGAACCAGAAGAATACGGGGCACAAAGCCCGCGATTTAACTGGGTAGATCCGGATTACACGACGACGACGTCAAGTACCGTGCCGGCTACGACAACGACCACCGTCGCCACAAAGTCAAGTACCGTGCCGACGGCGACAACGACGTCTGTCGCCACAACGACGGTTGCTCCTTAATAGGAGCGCAGTCAACTCAATGAGTCAAGAACTTTTTGCAACTCAGTAATTTCGCCTGATTGTCCTTTGATCATTGATTGAGCGAGACTAATCACGGCGCGGTTTGATGCGTTGTCAACTGCGTATGTCGCCATCGCTACTCCACCTCGGTGGTGTTGAATCATCAAGGTGGCGAAGATGCGCGATGCTTCATCTCCCGACGCTGCTGCAAATGCGTCTAGTTCACTTTGGCTCGCTAAACCATCCATATCTTCAATGGCCATCTCGTGGCCCATCCAGCCCATGCTTCTTCCGCTGTCATTGACTTCACTGACGCCAAATGAGCGGAGCATTTGCACCATACGTCCGCTCTCCAATTGCTGACTGAGGAGTATCTCCTCCGCTAAAACCGTCAGTAGCGGAACTGGGTCATCAACCGAGGTGCGGTAGTAGTAGGCCATGGCCACCGCCTGGTCATGGTGGTAACGCATATCTTGAAGAAAACCCTCGTCGACAGCGTTGTGGGCTGGGGTAGCGGCCTTATGACCGGCGTAGTAGCCAATTCCGACTCCGAAAATGAGCATTGCGACCCCGAGAGCGATGAAGTTCAGTGGGTTCTGCCACCACGGTAAAACGGCGGGCTGAGCCTCGGTCAGGGTCTCGGGTTGGTCGGGCATGACTCAAGCGTGGCATAAAACTGCAACGGTGGTTGAGGCGGGTGGCGATTACTTGATGAGGCGAGCGCGATTGGTAAGGTTCAAAGACAACTTTCAGGAGGACTCCCCATGTCGTTAGCAATCTCAACATCACCCAAGACTTTGGTCGACACTTTTGGTGTCGTCACCGAACGTACGAATCGCATCGTGCGGGATGTAGTTCTTGTCATTGGTTTCGCCGTCCTCACAGCGATTTTGGCTCAGGTCCATTTCAGCCTCGGGTTCACCCCAGTGCCGATTACTGGTCAAACATTGGGTGTGCTTTTGTCAGGTGCGGCACTTGGTTGGCGTCGTGGCGCGCTGAGCATGGGCACCTATTGGTTAGTAGGTATTTTTATGCCCATCGCTTGGTATGCCGGTGATGATTCGGGGAGCAACATCAGCGCGGGATGGCGTATGGCCACTGGAACCACTGCCGGCTACCTGTTTGGCTTTATCGTCGCTGCGGCATTCGTGGGTTACCTGGCTGAGCGCGGTCAAGATCGTTCATTTTCCACTTCGCTCCCAGCAATGTTGGCCGGCTCGGTCATCATCTATGTCTTCGGCGTTTTGTGGCTAGCTCACAAACTGAGTGTCCCCGTATTCAACGGTGACGAGAATGCCGTGGGTTACGGCTTGACTCCGTTCTTGGCTGGCGACCTCGTGAAATTGTGCATCGCTGGTGTTTTGACACCTGCTGCTTGGAAATTTGTCGGGCGCAAATCCAACTGATTGCTAGCGAACAACGTCTCCCGTGATGACGGTCAGTTCCCGATCACCGGTGATCTCAATAATGAATTCCCAGCTATCGCCATCGTTGTCAGTAGCCGAGCAAGCGTATTGAGTCCCCACTTTGATTGACTGCGGTGTGTCGCAGAGTGCGTTGCTGAACTTATATCCAGCGATTCGCGCCTGATCGCTACTTTCAAGGAATTTCTCCCCCTCAGATTTGTAGTTCTCGCTTGACGTTGAGCAGCCAGTCACGAAGCAAAAAAGTGCTGCGCCGAACAGGATTGGGCGCTTGTGGGATAGGGGAAGTGGTCTCATAGGAGTTGTCTGAAATATAACCGACACAGTGCTTACTGAGTGGTTGCCTTCCGTCGTTGTTGACGGATCGAGTCCACGGTGACAACGACAAGAGCGAGCCAAATCAACGAAAATCCAACGATACGGCTGGGGGAGAGTTTTTCGTGATAGGCCAACCACCCCAAAAGAAAGTTGATGATCGGCACCGAATATTGCATTGGCCCAAGAACTGTGAGTGGCAGTTTGAGAGCAGCGGTTGCGAAAAGTAGCAGCGGTATGGCCGTGATGAGCCCAGATAAAAGCACGAGCACGACATGTGTGGCATCTGCTGAACGCATCACCGAGTCGGTATGTCGAGAGAACCACATAATGAGCCCGATGGCTGGGACAATCAAGACAAGGGTTTCTGACATCAGACTTTCCAGAGGTGGTAGCGGTACTTGGCGTTTCAGCAATCCGTACACGGCCCAAGAAGCAGCCATAGTCAAAGCCAGATACGGGACTCGGCCGTATCCAAAGGTGAGCACGACCACTGCGCATAACGCAAGACCAGAACTCACTTTTTGAGGGGTCCGAAGTTTTTCCTTGAGCACTTTGACTCCGATGAGCATTGTCCCAAGTGGGGCAATGAAGTAGCCGAGAGCAGCCTCAATGACTTTGCCTTGGTTGACAACCACGACATAGGTCGTCCAGTTGATGGCCAGTAATACTGCCGCCAAAGTCACTCTGCCCCAGAGTCTTTCTTGTCGCAATAGATGCAATAACTTGATGAATCGTTGACGTACCACGAGAACCGAAATCAGCAATATCGCCGACATGACGATGCGAAAGCCAATGAGCTCGAGAGGCGTGAACGCTTTGAGGGCTTTCCAATAAACGGTGATGAACCCCCACAAAATGTAGGCCGACATGCCTGCAGCAACTCCGCTGCTGGCAGTGGTGCTCCGTATTTTTTCCGGGGACACCTGAGAACTCACGTTTCTTTCCTATCATCTCAGAGCCTTTCCACTAGCGTTCCCTCTGTGAATCCACTGGAGACAACTCAACAATGGCGTGATGTTGTGGCCCTCAAGCCTCCAGCGTCGTTAGCTGAGTTGTTCGCCACCTCCCCAGAACGTGTGCAGTCAATGACTCTGAGGGTCGGTGGTTTGCTGATTGATTATTCAAAGCAACTTCTCGACCCCAAGATCATTGAGGCGTTATTGAGTGTGTCCCTTGAGCGCGATGTGGCATCTGCATTTCAAGACATGGCCGCAGGTCAGGCGATCAACGTGACTGAGCGTCGTGCAGTTGGTCATATGGCCCTGCGTTCACCCAAAGGTCAGCGATGTCTGATGAACGGAATTGATGTGGCACCAGAAGTTCACGCCACTTTGGATCGAATGGCGACTTTGGCGACGGCAGTGCGCTCGGGCGATTATGTGGGAGCGACTGGATCGCGAATTCGCACCATTGTGAATATCGGAATCGGTGGAAGCGATCTTGGTCCATCAATGATGTACGAAGCATTGCGATCTTTGCGCTCCGCAGAGATCAGTTGTCGATTTGTCGCCAACGTGGATCCGGCAGATCTGGCAGCCAATCTTCAGGGTCTTAAGCCAGCAGAAACACTTTTCATCGTCACCTCAAAAACATTTACCACGCAAGAGACTTTGAGTAACGCCACAGCAGCGCGTGAGTGGTTGGTCGCGGCATTAGGGGAGACGGCAGTTGATAAACATTTTGTGGCTGTCAGTTCAAATGCTCAGGCAGTCAAGGAATTTGGTATTGATCCGCGCAACATGTTGGCGATCTGGGATTGGGTGGGGGGTCGCTTCTCATTGCCATCGGCTGTTGGTTTGGCAGTCATGATTGCGATCGGCTCAGAGGCGTTTCAGGAGTTTCTCATCGGCATGCACAGCATGGACACACACGCTCGCGACAGTGTCGGTGTCGACAATGCTCCGTTGATGTTGGCGCTGATCAATATCTGGAACTCGACTGTGTTGCATTCTCGCTCTCGTGTCGTGATGCCGTATTCCTTTGATCTGCGACGTTTTCCGGCCTATTTGCAACAACTGGTCATGGAATCAAATGGGAAAACCGTCCGCAAAGATGGATCGCTGGTTCCGTATGCCACCTCGCCAGTGGTGTGGGGTGAACCAGGGACCAATGCGCAACATGCTTTCATGCAGTTGCTTCATCAAGGAACTGATGTCGTGCCCGTTGATTTCATTGGATTCGCTCGCTCTGATTCATCTGATAAGAATCGTCAAGGTTTGCTATTCGCCAATATGTTGGCGCAATCGCAAGCTCTTGCCTTCGGTCAACCGCAAGATGCCCAGCAGGAGAGACATCGCAACTTCTCCGGAAATCGACCGAGCACGACAATCGTCGCTGCGGAGTTAACGCCCCGAGTGCTCGGTGAATTGATTGCCCTCTACGAGCATGTTGTGTTCTTTGAAGGAGCAATGTGGGGGATCAATAGTTTTGATCAATGGGGCGTTGAACTTGGTAAAGAGTTAGCCACGCAGATCTCGCAAAACATCGCGAATGTGGACGACGCAACTCGCCACAATATGGATGCTTCGACCCACACTCTGCTGCAATGGTTCTCCGAACAACAGACCAACACCTCTCAATCACCCCTCCATTAAGGTTTCTCGCACTGTGCATCAACTTGAACGTGTCACCAATCTTTTAGCGCTCTTGCTGTCGGCACGACGACATCTCACCTTTGAAGAAATTCGTATTCAGCTCAAAGGTCAATATCCAGAAAATCTCGTGGCCGCACGTGCGGCTTTTGAGCGTGATAAAGCGATCTTGCGTGATGAAGGTGTGCCTATTGACTCCGAGGTGCAGGGTGGAGATAAAGCTGGCATGACTGGCTATCTCATTAAGCGCAGCGCATATGAGTTGGGGGATCTAGACCTCTCAACTCAAGAGGCGGCAGCCTTGCGAGTGGCCGTGTCCACTCTGCGAATGGGGCAATCGTGGGGCGAAGAGGCACTGTGGAAAGTTGATATGGAAGAACATGGGTCGCAACTGGTGAGCACCTCGGCTCATGCCACCCTGCTCGTTCATCCAAACCTGCCGCTTTTGCATGAGGCATTAATCAAAAAAGTTGCTGTTGGTTTTACCTATAGCGATCGCCAACGAGTTGTTGAACCTTACGGTTTGTTGGCCCGCAGTGGCTGGTGGTACCTAGTTGGTCGCGATCAATCGGTGAATGCTGAACGCACATTTAGAGTTGACCGAATTGAAGGCGAAGTTTCCGTCCGGCGCGATCTCGCCTGCACGCGCCCATCTGGTTTCGATATCAGAAAAGCCTTCCCAGTTGATCTCAAAGAGTTGCCCGGGGCTATTGATGTCGGGAGCGAAGTCGCTCAGGTTCTAGTGAATGCCAGCGATGTCGGAGTCGTTCTCGGTCAATACACCCAGTCTGCAGTTGTAGAGAATCGAGCTGATGGCTCAGTCGTGTTTCAGGTGCCCTGCTCAAATGTTCAAGCCTTTGAACAATGGCTTTTCGGATTTCTTGATCGCGCCGAAGTTCTCGCCCCACCCGCCTTGCGCCAACATGTCATTGACTGGTTACTCGAGATGACTGGCTCAGTAACGAGGGGCGAGCGATGACACGCCGCGGACCCCGACCCATCAATATCCGTCTTCGTCGTCTTCTGGTGATGTTGCCGTGGCTGATGGAGCGCGAAAATGTTTCAACCCAAGAAATGGCTGATCATTTCTTAATGTCCGTCGATGATCTGGTGGCGGATCTCACACTGGCGTCTTTATGTGGCGTGTCACAAGATCCCCGCGATTTGATTGACCTTTGGGTCGATGATGACGAAGTGCACTTTGGCATTCCAAAATATTTTGATCGTCCGTTACGTCTAACAGTGACGGAAGCCTTTTCGCTTGTCGCTTCCGCAGCCGCTGCCGAGCAAATTCCTGGCGCCGATGTCGATGGAGCATTATCTCGAGCAATCACCAAAGTGCAAGCAGTTTTAGCGATTGATAATGATGATTCTTTCGCGATTGATCTCGGCACTCCTGACACTGTCGCACCGCTAGTTGATGCTGCTCTCGGCCAGCACATCGTGGAGTTTGACTATTGGTCAGTGGCAACGGGGCAATCTGTGCGTCGTCGCGTCGTGCCGATTGAGGTATTCGCTGAACGTGACCATTGGTATGTCCGATCATTTGATACTGAGGCTCAGGCAGAGCGAACCTTTCGACTTGATCGACTTGACGACTTGCAAACCATCGAGCAGTCCATGGCTGTGACTCCATCAGCGAGAGGTGAGTGGTTTAGTTCACTTCAAGAACGCCAAGTCGTCACACTCGAGGTGGATCCATCCTGGTTGTGGGTCCTCGAGCAGTACTCCGGAGTCGCCATCTCTGCTTCGTCGGCGACATCTCGATCGTCAAGTCATTCGTGGGTGACAGTTGAAGTTGTCGTTTCCAGTGAACGTTGGCTGCAACGTGTATTACTGCGTTTTGGTTGCCACGCGCGCCTCGTCGCTCCATCGGAGTGGGCAGATTTGGCGGGTGCCACGGCTGAATTAGTTCTGGCGCGTTATGGGACGACGAAGGGAACGAGTTCAGTGGGATCCACGATCCCGTGAGCCTTCAATAGACATTTCAGGACTTCCGCCGTGGCGCGAGTGTCGTGGAGGGCGTCGTGGGCATGAGTGAGCGCGACGCCGTATCGTTCGCAGACGGTGCCTAATTTGTGATTTAGCTGGCGATCTGGATCAAGGCGTCGGGACATGTTTAAGGTGCACAACACACCCGCCCAATTCAACTCAATGTTGTTCAAGCGTGCTGCGGCGTATAAAAATCCGGTGTCGAATGGTGCGTTATGGGCGACAACGATGCACCCATTCGTCAGTTCAGCCAAAGTTGTCATCGACTTTTTTAGGGAGGGGGCAAAAATTAATTGGCGCCGGCGGATTCCATGAATCTCCTGCGGACCGAGATTGCTGCTGAGTAGAGGTGAAGGTCGAACATAGGTCACCCATTCGGAGACCCTATGTCCCTCAGGTGACGACTGTTGGCCGACCTTGGGCCAGTCGATAAGCACCACCGCAACTTGCAAGATTTGATCTTCGTTGGCGCTGAGACCCGTGGTCTCGATATCCAAAACCGCGAAACGGGGGGGTGACTTGAACGACAACTCTTCTTGATTCACAAACAGCACCCTAGAGCAGGGGTATGCGAACGGATGACCTAACCACTTACGACGGAGATCAACCGACGGCGCGTACACCTCTGGTGCGGATTCCGATTGGGGCGGCCACGGTGAAGCCGGCAAGGTGACGCTCTTCTTCTGACTCGCCTCCCCAATATCCGTACTCACGGTTTTGGCGTGCAGAGTCTTGGCAAGTTGTTGCGACTGGACAAGTACGGCACAGCAATCGTGCTTGAGCCTCTCTGCGGACCCGAGCCTGGGGGCGCTCAGCTTTGGGCGGGAAAAACAAATTTGTTCGACCCCGACATACAGCGTGGTCCATCCAGTTCTCGGACGAAGGGATGGCCAATGGTGTGGACTCTAAAGCGGACATAATGATGACTCACTCTCTTTTTCGCTAAGTCGTTGGGAGAAAACATTCATTCTTCACCGCTGACCTAATTAACACTAAATCTGAAAAAGAGCTAAGTCAACCAAATCCTGTGCTTTGCGCCGAATGTCACATATCAAACATGACTAGGAAATAACGCCGAAGGACTGACGGAAGTTCGTGTCTTACAGCAGTTCGGCGGCTAAGGAGGCAACTTCGCTGCGCTCACACGATGTCAAAGTGATATGCCCAAAGCACTTTTGACCCCTGAAGGCACCGATCAGAACCGCTAGGGCATTGTTTGATTCCCCTAAATAGGGAGCATCAATTTGACTGGTATCACCCGTGAATATCACTTTTGTACCTTCGCCGATTCGGGTCAGGATCGTCTTCAATGTCGTCGGCTCAAGGTTTTGCGCCTCATCGACAACGACGATCTGGCGATGTAGCGAGCGACCTCGTAGAAAAGTCACTGACTCCAACGACAATTGATTACGTGACATCAACTCATCAATCATGGTTCGCGCCTCGCGGTTCGAACGCTGATCAGTGAGAGCGACAATGGCGTCGTGGATTGCTGACATCCAGGGATCCAGTTTTTCCTCCAACCCTCCCGGAAGAAAGCCCACATCTGCCCGTCCCACTGCGACCAACGGGCGGTACACCGCCAACTTCTCGTAACGGCGTTGTTCAACGACCTGATCCAATCCAGCGGCAATTGCGAGGACTGTTTTGCCCGTGCCGGCTCGCCCGTCGAGAGCGATGACGCTCACTTCAGGATCTAGCAGTAGGTCCAAAGCGAAACGCTGTTCCTTGGATCGAGAGCGTAATCCCCAAGCTTCAGGTGAGGCCTGGGGGATCAGATGAAGCGACTCATTGACGCACCGCGCTAACGCTGATTGCGATCCCGAACGAAGAACGGCAAAAGAATTTTCTGCAAGAGAGCCGCTCGGAGCAACTTCAATCGGGTCTACCGTGCCTCCGTTGTAGAGATGGTCCACGAGATCTGAGGGGCAGTCAAGCGTGACCCAACCCATTGGTCGCGTTGACGACTGCCGACCCGCGAGATGATGCTCATGGGCGGTGAGACCAAGATGCGCGGCCTTCAATCTCAAGGCAGCGTCATTAGACACCATATGGGTCGGCGCATGGTTGGCTTGACCGAGAGCAGCCCCAATAATCCGGTTATCCGCCTTCGTCGCGTCGAGGCCATGCTCAATCAGGAGATGCTTCTGGATGCCATTGATTTCAATGTGGACGGTTGCGGTGTTGTCATCATCTAGCACCAATGGAACTGGATGAGCGAGCGAACCGCCGGCTCGCATTCGGATGTCCTCAAGACCCCGTAACGCTGCACGTGCTGCTCGACCTACATCGTCAGGTCTGCTCTTTAAACCATCCAATTCCTCAATGACTGTTAGGGGAATCACGATGTCACAGTTGGGATAGGCCAACAAACAATTGGGATCTGCAATTAACACGGATGTGTCAAGAACAACTCGGGTCGGGCGTTGCGCAGGTGCCAGTTGGGACTCACTTTCAACCTGGGGTTCGCGTCCTTGAGTCTCAAGCTCGAACTCTTCGTCACTGTGTTCCGTGTCCCGCAGCAGTTTCGTCACCAAATCTCCTTCACGCTCTTAAGTAGTTCTAGTTTGACAAAGGTTGAAGTTATGATGTGGGCATTTTCAGGGAAACTTTTTATGAACATCTGGAGCGTTTGACACGCTTTGATCTTGGATCTAGGCATCCACCACTGGTGGGCTTGGTCGTGACAAACTCTTCTTGCTCGTCGTGTCGTCGGCTAGTGAAACGGCCGAACGAGACCAAGAAGTTGGCCGTCCGCGACGTCAACCAGTCGCTCCATGGCGAGTTTGTTGCATTTGCAATAACTTGAATACTTGTAAATGGCCTCAAAAGTGAATCAACTGTGGATAGTTCCACCCGAGAACTGAGAAGGAAACAATCCGAATGACTAAGTCAGAGTTGATAGATGCGGTGGCAAAGAGTGCCGATGTGAGCAAGGCTGATGCCGAGCGAACCCTGGGTGCTTTTTTTGATCACCTAGTAGAAGCGACCAAAACGGGCGACAAAGTGGCGTGGCCGGGCTTCGGCTCATTCACGACCAAGATTCGTGCTGCCCGCACGGTTCGTAATCCGCAGACTGGTGTCTCGATGGAGTCCCCCGCATCACGTCAAATGAAATTCGCTGCGAGCTCGACGCTCAAAGCGACACTTAATCCAAATAAATAGCAAACCAAACAGAAAGGGTTCATCCCATGGCAGCAAAAAAAGCTCCAGCTAAGAAAGCCGCTCCTAAGAAAGCAGCAAAGAAGGCAGCCCCTAAGAAGGCAGCTCCTAAGAAGAAGGCAGCAGCTAAGAAAGCAGCTCCTAAGAAGAAGGCAGCAGCTAAGAAAGCAGCCCCTAAGAAGGCAGCAGCTAAGAAAGCAGCCCCTAAGAAGGCAGCTAAGAAAGCAGCTCCAAAAAAGAAAGCAGCAGCTAAGAAGGCAGCCCCTAAGAAGGCAGCTAAGAAGGCAGCTCCAAAAAAGAAGTGATTTGATCCCATTCAATTTCGGGACCGGAACTGACCGAGCGGGGGGCAACCCCCGCTCGGTTCTATTTCCCGGGCAAGTCGAATCAACGTCGAACCTGACAACATGGTCTGATGTCCATGACGGAGATGATTGACGATCTGCGAGCCGAGCAGGACTCGCTCGATGAAGTAGTTGCGCTCGTCAGTGACGATGCCTGGCTCATCGAGACCCCGTCACCGGGATGGAACGTGGCAGACCAGATCAGCCACTTAATGTTTTTTGATCAACGCGCTGCGCTCGCACTCAACGACCCTGCTTCTTTCGTTGTTGATCGCCAAGATTTGATGGCTCGTGCACCCCATGACGCTTCGGTTGATTTTGGGAGGGAGCAAGCGCCTCACGTACTGCTAACTGCGTGGCGTGAATCTCGGCGTCTTTTAGTTGCAGCAGCCGGGCAGGTTGATCCAACAGTCAGGGTTCCGTGGTACGGCCCCTCAATGTCCGTGAGATCCTTTTTGACGGCACGCTTAATGGAGTGTTGGGCCCACGGCGAAGATGTCGGGGTAGCCCTGCATCACCCTCGTATGCCGACGCATCGATTGCGCCATGTCGCTCACATCGGTGTCGGGGCACGTGCGTTCAGTCTTGCAATCAACGCATTACCAGAAGATGTTTCGCCGATTCGAGTTGATCTGTTGGGCCCTCATGGTGAGCAGTGGTATTGGGGAGACGAGCATTCCAAAAACCGAGTTCAGGGTGAAGCCTTGGATTTCTGTTTGGTCGTCACTCAGCGCCGGAGTTTGCAGGATTCGCGGTTAGAAATCATTGGTGAGAGTGCTGCGACATGGATGGCGGTTGCTCAAGCGTTTGCTGGCGCACCCAGCAAACGAAGCAACTAGATATCTGAGATCTTTTTGAATATCTCCGCTGCCGGACGGTTGATTCGTTGACCCAATTCGCCGAGGCGATGTTTCATTCGCTCAGCAAATCGTTCTAATGCTTGTTGATCAACTGCTTTCATAGTACTTTCAAACTGTGACTCATGGGCTAATAAAGCGGAGATTTTGATCTCCACGAAATCGCTGACATCTTCGCCATGGTCGGGTTCATCGGCCTCCCAGAGAAGAAGATTTTCTGGTCGGTGGTGCGTGATTCCGTGCTCTTTGAAAAAGTGTGGATCGCGCGCCGCGACAATTGCATCACACGTAAGAAATCCGGCGTGGCGATGATCGGGGTGCAGGCGGTATCGCTTCCATGGATCATGACCAAGGACCACGTTGGGAGTGAGGCGACGAATATGTCGAGCAATCTCGCCACGTAATTCACGAGAATCCACGAGGTCTCCATCAACTTGGTGCATGAAGATCACTTCGCCCGTCGCTCCCAATCGGCGTGCCGCGGAGCGCTGTTCAACTTGTCGTTGAGCGATAAGAGCAGCGACGTCAGCCTGCGGATTCCATGTGCCCTTCGAGCCATCGGTCAAAATCAGATGATGAACAAGAGTTCCTGCTGCTGCCCATTTCGCCAAGGTGCCTCCGCAACCGAACTCAATGTCATCGGGATGTGCGCCGATAGCCAATGCCACATCTGGGCGAGGTAGGTCGCTCGTGCGCATCATCGTGACAGAGGTTGTTGCTGGTTGACCGGGTTCGTTACTTGATGTCATCTGGGTTCCAATCTGGTATCAACAATGGCAGCACATCATGCACTGCGCTGTGCGCTAGATCATCTGGGGTATCAAGATCAATACTGAGATGTGGGTCAGAGAGAACCTTGAGGGAACCCTGTAGTCGCTCGGCAACCAGCTGGTGAGCGTTATTTGATCCTGGTCCGTAGGAAAATTCCCACTCTGCGGCAATCTGCGAACTGAGGCCGAGCACATTTGTGCCGTCACCGTGGCGGTCAGGCACGATTAGCACCTGACGCGGAGTCACTTGCGTGACCGAGTCGTCAATGATCTTGGTGATGATCGCATCAAGACCATCGGGCAACGGCAGGTCGGCATGGACGATCAAGAGAAAATCCACAGGGTGCTGGCTGAGGATGATCCGTACCGCCTGAGTGAGCGAGGGGTTGAGTCCAGGCGTGGTCACATGAATGGGAGTGGCTCCAAGCGAGGTTGACCAGTCGCCGACCTCATCGTCATCACACACCACATAGCGGTCGCATACTGCTGAGCGAGCAAGAACGCGAGATGCACAATTTTGAGCCAATTGTCGGCGTTGCGGAGGACTGAGGATTGTGCTCAACCGACTTTTGGCATCGTCAAACCCACGAATCGGGACGACAAGTGCCACACGGTAAGCCACGT
>Ga0114970_10001677_pt1 | contig 16566 bp, 4 predicted proteins | sample M_140205_XF_Meta_FD_87030 | JGI IMG/M metagenome (GOLD analysis project Ga0114970, IMG submission 87030) | Freshwater microbial communities from Lake Montjoie, Canada to study carbon cycling - M_140205_XF_MetaG | ecosystem: Environmental > Aquatic > Freshwater > Lake | place: Lake Montjoie... | reverse complement strand
AACAGCCAAAGTGCCACCCACCGAGATTTTGCTGAAAGCCACCTGACTCGTGCCGGGTGTAGTGATGGCCAGCACGGGCTGCAGCCCTAAAGTAGTCCCAAGATCACTCAGGTAGGTGTTGTTGGTGGCATCAACCATCCAGACCGGTGCCAGTTGGCTGGCGGTGGGGGTGCCAGCGACATTGAGAGTTCCGGTGCTATTGAGGCTGGTGCCGGCGTTGATCAGACGTTCAAAGCCTGCGGCGGCATTGAGCGTGCCTGCGGCGGTCATGACCCCGGCAGCGACAGTGGCCGCCGTTGTGGTGGTAAGGGCAAAGGTGCCATTGCTGGAACCGCGCGTGAATCCAGAGACCGCCAAAATAGCCGTGCCAGAGTTGCTGCGTGTTACGTTGAGGGTGCCGAGCCCCAAGCCAAGCGTCACTGTGCCGATTTTTTCATAGCTGTCGAGGTTGCTGGCCCCGAACAGGCTGAAAGTGCCGGCATCAAGCGTGATGCCAGTGGTATCTCCCCAGCGGCCCTGACCGCCCGCGCCTGAGAAGAGACCGGCCGTGTTGTCCAAACGGATCGTGCCACCCACACGCAGCGCGTAAGTATTCGCATTGGCACCAACGCCAGCGTTAGCCGATGCATTGAAGGCAGAACCTTGGGCACCACGATAAAGGAGCAGCGCACCATTCCGCACTTCCACCAGGCCGGAGCCAAGCGGCGTGGAACTGGCAATGGCACCGCCCGTTTCCACCACCAAGGTGCTGCCGCGGTTCACGATGGTGCCGCCGCTGTAGCTGTTGGAGTTCTGGATGACCACCGTGCCCGTGGCATTGGTCGGATTGACGACGTTGCCGCTGATGGTGGTGAGCCGCGAGCCGACTTCCAAGATGTTGGTGCTGGAGAACACATTGTCTGCCCCGGCAAAGGTCAGCAGCGTGGCAGCGCTGGTATTGGCACCGACACGATAACGCCCGCCCGCACCTGCTGTGATTGAACCGAGAAATTGGACCCCAGTGGCACCAAGGCTGGTGCCATAGGCACCGAGGAACTGGCTGCCATCGCCAATCGTGCTCATGTTGAGCGAGCCAACGAAGGTCGGGATGCCGATCTGCACCGCGCCACCGAGCCAGGAATCCAGGCTGCTGGAGGTCAGTGTGCCACCGCTGGGCTGAAAGTTGGCATCCAGCACCAGTGCACCGAGAACCCCGGTGCTGCTTAAAATTTCTACACCCGAGACGCCGTCTAGGCTTCCCACACTAGCAATACGCAGGGAACCGCCTGGATTGACGATCACCCGGCCAGTGCCGAGCGCCGTGCCACCACTCAAAGTGGTAGCCACCTGAATCGCACCACCCATAATGTTGGTGCCACCCGTGTAGGTATTGGCGGTGCCGGTAATACGGATCGTACCGGTGCTGGTTTTGTTTAGCGCAAAGGCCACGCTACCTGTATTTTGAACCACGCCGGAAAGCTCAAGCACGGAGCGGCCCGCAGTAGCCGCACTGGTGGTAACGTTAAAAATTGCCGCATTGCCACCCGTGGTGATCCCGGCGAAACGAATGTTTTGACTGTCAATCTGCGGAGTCGCGGTGAACGTGCTATTTCCCACAGTCAGATTGCCAAACTGATAGAACTCGTCCGTGAATCCAATGGCACCTAAGCCGCCCGTATTGTCTGTGGAAATGGCGGTGCTGGTGCCGTTGATGATGACATTGAGACCGTTGGTCGCAGGATTGCCAATGACACTGGCCAAACCGGGGCCGACGCCCCCTAGCTGCAGGGCCAGCGTACCGCCCTGAAACTCGAAGGTTCCAGAAGTGCCCAACGCGGTGGGACTCCAAAGGGTAATCTGGCCGGAACGCAGCACCATGCCGCCGGTGAAGGTATTTTGGTTGGACTGGGGGTTGTTCCCCGTGCCACCGTTGCTGCCCGCCAGCGTCAGGGTGCCCGAACCGCCCTTGATGACGCGAGTGGTGCCAGCGCCATCCTGAATGGTACCAGTGAAAGTCGTGTTGTTGTTTCCTACAAAGATGACCGTACCAGCCGTGGCATTGGTGTTAGTGACAATGCCCGCCGTACCGGAAAGGGCGCCAACTTTTACCGTTCCACCATTGAGATCGAGGGTGCCAGCGTCGTTAAGAACCAAGTTGTGCGAGGCCGGCTGGGCGGTTGCCCCGCTGAAACGGACAGTGCCTGATTGAACGGCCAAATTGCCCGTGATGCGGTCCGTGCCGCTAATAAGCAGGGTGCCGGGACCAAATTTGGTGAAGTTGTTGGCTGTGATGGTACCATTGAGAGTTGGAGTGCCACTGGTGTTGCTGTTAGTCGTGTAAACCACCCCTTCTCCGTATTGCAGGCCATTGTAGGTCGTAACAGTCGCCTGATTGACGAGGCCAAAGAACAAATCGGAACTGATGACCGGCGCTGCACCACCTGCGGCATTCATGAGAATGCCGCCCAAGGTAAGCTGGTTGCCGGTGGAGCCGTTAGCCACGATCTGCAGCAGGCCGCCGGAGACATCCTTCGTGGTCTTGAAGGCGTAGATGCTGTTCGTGCCAGTGAGGGTCTGAGCAGTTGTGATATTTCCGACCGAGGTGGGAGCGAGCGCGGAAAGCGTCGTGACCGAGGTTTGAGTGCCTGTGACGAAACCATCCGCCACCGTGTAGCTCACGAAGTCAGCATCACCCCCGGTGACACCGTCCGCAGTGCGCACAATCGTAGGCGAGATGATGCCGTTGATGTTGACGTTGGCAGGCGTTGCCACGGCCACGCCATAGAGGTTGGTGGCGATCAACAGACGCGACCGCTGAGTTGCTGCTGTCGCACCACCGAGGCTCAAGGTAGGGGCGATAACCATCGTCCCCTGGTTGGTTCGGGCGATGTTGGTGGCAGTGAACTGGGATGCAAACGCGGTAGTCGGATTCAGCGCGAAGGTGCCGCCGCCATTTAGGTTCATGGTGCCGGTGTTTGCCGTAGCGTAGTCCGCAGAGCCAGCGTTCGTGATGCGGATGGTGCCGCCGTTGAGGGTGGTGGTGCTGGCGGTGCCGAGAGGAGCAGCGCCTGGAGCAAGTGTTCCGGAATTCAGTACTTCCAGGACACCGGCGTTCGCAGTCCAGTTTGTGGCCACCCCGTTGGTCACGGTGAGCTGGAGGGTGCCCGCACCGTTCTTATTCAGGGTGCCTGCCGTGGCCGCCAGCGTGCTGGTGACCGTCTTGCCGCTCACCACATCGATAGCACCGGCCGTGGTGGGGGTGAGGACACGGTTCAGGTTGGCGATGTCGTCTGTGAAGCGCAGCATCGGCGTGCCCCCAGTGCCATAGAGGGCGCTGGCGTTGTTGAAGATGATGGCACCAGGTGTCGCGGTATTGCCAAGTTGGGTATTAGCAGAGGCGTTGACCACACCACTCATGATGGTGAGGCTGGCCATGCTATTGTCTCCTTGCAGCACCAAGGTGCCTAAACCGATTTTCTGGAGGCTGCCCGCGCCCTGCCAGGCACTGGTGGCAGCCTGCGTGAGGGTGCGACCCTCAGCCACATCGAGACTGCTGGTGGCGACGAAGTTGAGCGTCTTGTTGAGCGTTAAATCGGCTTCCCAAGCGCTAAGCGCGCCACCATTCATGTTCACGAAGGTGTTAGTGCCCAACTGGCTCGAATTCGTGATGGCAAGGTTGCCCGCCGTGATCTGGGTGATGCCGGTGTAGCTGTTGCTGGAATTGGTCAACCGCAACGTACCTGCCCCAGCCTTGTTCAGACCATTGTAGGTGCTGTCACCATCGGAAATGACCCCGGACAGGGTAATGATGCTGCCATTTGTTTGGGCATACGTGGCCGTGCCAACGTTGATGGTCCGCATGGAACCACCCACGGTGCTGTTGGAAAGGCCGACGGTGCCACTGAAGTTCAAGTCGGAAGGGGCGCCGTTGAACGCGCTGTTGACGGTCACATCCCCGGCAAACTTGATGTTGTTGGCGACCGTGCGGGAAATGAACCCATTGGTGCGCTGGTATGCATCACCGGTGAGCGTACCACCATTAAAGATGAGTGTGCTGGTGCCAAACGCCGCATCATTGCTGACTTGCACCGTCTGTCCTTGGTTAATGACGGTGACGCCGGAGTAATTATTGGCTTGATTGAGCACCACCGTGCCACCACCGATGAGCATGGCCACGGAGTTGCCCTGCATGCTGTTATTGATCGCGCCAAAAATGACGTTATTGGCACCGGTGAGCTGGTTGGCCACGTTCAGGTTGAGGACACCACCACCACCACCCAGACGATAATAAGCTCCTGCATTGGGAGCCGTCGTGTAACCGGTGCTGGCGGCCACAAAGGTGCTGCTGGCCGTCAGTGCGCCCGTGAAGTTGGCCGAACCGGAACCCACGACGCCGCTGGCTGCGTTCGCTCCGCCCACGCTGCCGAGGAAGCTGGTGCCGCCTGCTAGGGTGTTTTGATTGATGGCAGAGTTGAAACCTGCCACATCAATGCCGATCACGCCGCTGAACGGGCCGCCGGTGTTGCCATTGTTGAAAACCAACGTGGTGGAGTTCGTGAGCGCTCCATTGTAGCCCATGGCGACAGCTCCCAGACCGGTGAGATCACTGTTCACGACAAGCGTGCCGGTGCCCGTGACGTTGTTCGGATTGGCGAGACGCAGGGAGGCGCCCGCCTGAACGGTGACTGAGCCGGTGCCGAAGGGGGTGTCCGCAGCACCGCCTGCGGTGGTGGCCAGAATACCTGCGTTGACGACCGTGGTGCCAGAGTAGTTGTTTTGACTGACGCTACCCGCAAAACCAGCGCCGTTGGTGATCGCCAAAGTGCCCGCGCCCCATTTCTCAAGCATCCCAGCGCCGGTAACCTGACCTTCGAGAACGTTGAAGTTACCCGCGCCCGTTGCGGTTGGGTTGAAAATGGCATTGCCTGTGAGTGTCGTGGTTCCGGTAAAGACCGTACCGCCAGTGGCGATGGTCAGAATGATCGGACTGGTGGAACCGCCCGAACGCACCGGGAAGGTCAGCGATCCGAAGCGCGGCGTGATGTTGGCCACCGTCGTGATCTGGGAATCATTGAGGACGGTGACGTTGCTCAGGTAATTTGAAGCCGCCTGAGTGGCCCCGGTCAGGTCCAGCGTGCCGCCAGCGAGACGGATGGCCGGTGCATCCACCACATAGGGCGTCGTGGTGGCGCCCGAGGTGTTCACCCCAGCGCGAACACCGAGGGAGTTCGGACTGGCAGCAGTCAACGCGCCTTGGTTAATGGTGATCGTTCCAGTAAGTAGCGCCGTGGCGGCAACAGTCCCACGATTATCACCAGTAAGTGTCAGACCTCCCACGCCAGCTTTGTTCAGGCCCGTGGCATTAATTGTGCCGGAGAGTGTGGCAACCTGGCCTGAGGTAGTCTGCCAGATCATGGCTTCGCGAGCTCCTGATGTTCCGAAAATCCAGTTGTTGGTTTCGGTCTGGGGTCCCGTCAGACCTGTAATGATAAGACCACCCGGATCACCCGCCGTTGCGTTGACACCGATGGTGATGGCACCCGTGCCAGTGAGACCAAAGTTCCCGTTCAGGCGCAGAGCAAGAGCACTGCTGGCTGTGATAGCGGCGGTAGCCGTCAGGTTGACGGTATCGGCTGCCGTAGAGGTGAGAATGTTGGTCGAACTGTAAGTGATCGGCGTGATGCCTCCGGTGGCGTTGTAACCAACGAAGGTTGGGACAGTGGTGTAGTCAATCAACCACGCGGGAAGCAGCGCCGGAGTGCCGATGGCGGAGCCGTTGAGGTTGGTGGTGAGGATACGGGTGGAGGTGCCGCCCATGGTGCCGCCCGTCGTAATGAAACCCAGCGCGCCGGCATTCGACCGGGCCAGATTGGTGAGATTGATGCGGGCGTTGTCCGTGGCGGCGTTGCCTTGCGAAATTTCAATCAGGTTGCCGCCTTCGAAGGTGATCGCGCCGAGAGTCTGAATTGTCGTGAAGGCACCGGCGCTAGAACCCAAATACTTCACGTTGCCGGAACTGAGGTTGAGATTGGTGGTGCTGGCAAGGCGGGCGGCAATGTTGGAGGCCGTATAAGCATTGTTGTTGATCACGAGGCCCACGTTCTGTCCTGTCGCTGGCGTGAACCCGGTGTTCAGGATGTTGACCGTGTTGCTCGTGAAGGTTTCCTGCGCAGTCGTGATGCTAGCGTAAGCGCCGCTGAACATCAACTGGCCGAAGATGGTCGGCGTGGTACCAGTCGGGATGTAATTCTGCGCCGCTGTGCTGGTGACCTGAAGGGAGCTGCCCTTGCTGACGACTGTGGCCCCCGTGTAGGTGTTGCCTGTGTTGGTAAACTCCACGGTGCCGGTGAGACCGGTGGTGGCACCCAGCACGTTGTTGGCGGTGTGACCTATCAGCACAGAGCCCACATTGGCGGTCAGCAGCGCTCCGGATATGGTCATGACCGAAGCCGCAGCATTGTTAACCCCCAACCTTAAAACATTCCCTGTGCCAGCAGACAACGCGCCTCCAAAGGTCTGAGCCCCATTGGTGCCGAGCCAGAATACACCGTTGCCTGCCGTGCTGGCACCCACATTCGCCATGTTGATTGCATTATTGTTGGTGGACCCTGTGCGCAGAGCCGCGCCAAGAATCGGGCTGGACTTAAGTGTGTTCAGCGAGCTTCCAATGTTGATAGTTGAGGACATTTGAAGGACACCGATGCTGTTCGCCGCTGGTGCAGTACTAACCGCCCCAGTTGGTGACTGGGAAATATTGGAAAGCGCAACAAGCGTGGACTGCAGTGCAATCTGGCTAGGACCGGTCAAATTAGCCAGATCATTGATTCGCAACACCGCACCGGGAGCGACATAGACCGGGCCACTTCCCAGAGTAGCGGCATTGGTGGCAAAATTGAGGATAAGGTCGCCGAGAAAAACATTCGTGCCGCCGCTATAGTCATTGGCAGTTGCACTTGTGTTGCCAAGGATCAATTGACCTGCACCCACCTTGTTTAAAGCGCCCGCACCCGTCACCCGCCCGCCCGAGGCATTGCCCAGAGTGATGGTGGGATTCGTCACCGCATTGCTGAATGTAGAAACAACACCATTCAGGGTGCTGTTACCAGAAACGGCCAAATTGTAGGTGTTACCTTGCGTGGTTACGAGAGTGTTGTTATTAAGCGAGAGCGTTGTGATTGTCTGGGTTTGCCCTGTGCCTGCTGAGATGCGGTCCACGTTGATGGTGGAACTGCCGCGAATGAACACGTCATTGCCAAAGGCAACACCGGTGGTATCCGCCAAGAGCTGCAGCGTCGCGCCTGTGTTTAATGTAAGGTCCGTGCCAGCCGCACCCAACGCATTCGCGGCAGTGCGGGCTTGTAAGATGCCAGAATCAACGGTGAAAGCACCGCTGTAAGCAGTGTTGGCACCTGAGAGAATCAAGGTTCCTGCTTTGACCGTGACCGCACCCGTAACAGCGCCCGTACCCAGAGTAACACCTGAAAGAGTCAGCACTCCGTCACCCACCTTGGTAAGCGTGCCAGTGCTGCTAATCACACCAGAGTAGGTGCTGGTAGCGCTATTGAAGCCAATGGTGATGTTAGGATTACCTGTGGTGAGTGTAAGATTCTTGGATCCCGTCAGACTGCCGAGTGCAACGCTCGTAAGTGAACCAAAGCTGACGGTGCCGGCATCCAATGTATTTTGATCCAACGTGGCGTACTTGAGCGCATTGGCATTGCCAACCACCAAGGCACCTTCCGTGATGCGGGTGTTGCCGGTGAACTGGTTGGCGGCACCGAGAGTCAGGGTGCCTGCGCCCGTCTTTGTCAGTGCGGCACCTGCGATCGTCATGTTCAAGGTAAGACTGTCCGCAGCAGCATCGGTGCGAATGATGAATTCGGAGGCGGGAGTGCCGATGAACGAGCCACCAGAAATGGTGGAGGCACCTCCTCCGCCTGCCTTGATGAGGCCGCCACTATTGAGCACAAGCGACTGTCCTGCATTGAATGTGGCGTTCACCCCGCTGCCGTTGACGACGAGGGTGTTAAGTTGGGTATTGTTGAGCGCCGACGGTGTGGAAGTGATCTGGGCTGCGGTGTTTGTCCCCAGCGTTCCGGTGGTCGAAGTAGCGGCGTCCACGCCATAATTGGTGCCACGGGCAAAAGCGCCGGTGTCATAGAAGGCAAAGTCGGAACCGTTGAAGAAATAACCGGTGCCCATGAGGGCATTGGTAGCCTGGCCCGTGATGACGATCTTGTTGGTGGTGCCGTTGGCACCACCGGACGATGCAAAGTTCATCGTAGCCCCCGCACTGCGTGCTGTGATCGAGGAGATTGTGAGCTGGGTGTTCCCGGAACTGCCGTAAGTGGACTTGATGGTGCCCGCCGCGCTGCTGGGATTGTTCATCGTGAGCGCACCGGCGGTGCCCGTGCTGCCCGCGGAGGCACCGAGATATTCGAGCAGACCTCCGATACCCCCGGCGGCATTGCTGCTGCTGTTAAATATCATCGGTGTGGTGGCGCTAAGCACGCCACCCGTGGAACCCACAAGCTGGATCGAACCACCCTGGATGAGGGTGTTTCCGGTGTAGGTGTTTGCGCCTCCTAGAGCCAGCGTGCCTGCACCGCTTTTGGTGAGTGCTACCGTGCCCGCACCGTTAACAATCGTGCCGGAGAACGTGCTGCTTCCAGAGGCTTTGTTGACCGTTAGGGTTGGAGTAACACTCGCACTGTTGATCGTCCCTGCTGTTCCGCTGAGGTCCACCAGAGTCACACTGTTGCCGCCTAGATTTAGAGTGCCGCCACTCATGCTGACGGATGCACTGGTTACGGGGCCAAGAGCGGTTGCATTGCCCAAGGTGAATTGGCCTGCGCTGATCGTGGTCAAACCGGTATAACTACTCGCCGCGCTGATGGTCAGGGTGCCCGCACCATCCTTGGTAAGCGTGCCTCCGGTGCTGGTGTTGATGCCAGCAATGCTGGTATCCCCTGCTCCGCCCACGGTCAATGGAACACCGGTGCCGACGATGCCAGCCGCATTATTCAAGGTCAACAAAACTGCTGACGTGTCCGAGTTGATACGCACTCCGCTTCCAGCCAGCGTGATCGCCCCACCATAAGTGTTTGCACCACTGATGCTGCGCAGCGCACCGCCATTGGAAACACCCGTGCCGTTGAGCGTCAAGGCTTCCGCCCCCACCGTGATGGCACCCTGGAGTTCCAAGGCCGCGCTACTCGCCACGATCACCCCACCTGCGGTGGCGCCTGTCGCAGTCGCGTTCTGGATGTTCAGGACGCCTGCGCTGACCGTTGTAAGGCCGTCATAAGTTCCGGCCGCGCTGATTGTCAGCTTACCAGCGCCACCCTTGGTCAATGTTCCACCCGCGCCAGTGTTGATGCCGCCGGTGCTGATCAGTGTGTCGCCCGCGCCACCCACGGTGAGCGCATTGCCCGTGCCAGTGATGCCGGCGGCATTGCTCAAGGTCAGTAGAACTGCCGACGTGTCAGAGTTGATACGAACTCCCGTCGAGCCAAGAATGATGGCACCTGTGAGCGTATTTGCGCCGCTGATACTGCGCAAGGCACCACCATTAGCAACACCAGTGCCATTCAACGTGATCCCTTCCGCCATCGCCGTCAAACCACCTTGGACTTCCAATGCAGCACCCACTGTGACTGAAGTCGTCCCAGCTGTCGTACCCAGCGCCGTATTGTTCTGGATGTTCACCACTCCCGCACTGATGGTAGTGGCACCCGTGTAGTTACCCGCCGCAGTAATCGTCAGCTTACCAGCACCGCTCTTGGTCAAGGCTCCTGATGCCCCCGTGTTGATACCACCCGTGCTGATCAAGGTGTCACCCGCTCCACCAACCGTCAGCGTAAATCCTGCACCGGTGATTCCCGCCGCATTGCTGATCGTGAGCAATTTTCCAGCGGCAGTGGTCCAAGATTGTGAGGCCCCCAGAATCGTGGCCGCAGTAATGCTAGCCGAATCATTGGCAGTGATGCCACCATTGATGGTGAGTGTTTCCGTGGCCGTGGGAGCAATGGTGTAAGTGCCCGCGAAGGCCGAATTAAAGGTAAGCGTTCCTACGGTGATATTTGCACCCAGCAGCACTGAACCAGCCGTTCCACTCGCGCCACCGCCAAAGATTACATTATCAAGATTAACGAAGGCTTGGTTAGTCAAGCCGCTATCGCTCGTCCAGTTGGTGTTGATCGTGTTCCAAGTGCCAGTCCCATCTTCAAGGGTTCCATTGCCATTTGTGGCATCCCAAGTGATGGTCGCCGCATTCAAGGCGATTGGGCCAGGCAGCCATGTTGCCATCAGGCAAAACATGAACCATCCGATAATCTGGCGGTGTTGGCGTAACGTCTTCATAAGCATTTAAGTGTAAAGAAATTCAAATTCGTCTGCGGTGCAAAAAGGTGTGCCAAATGGCAACGCGAAGACGCAACCCCTCTGCTCCGGCATAGAGCAGTTGGTCCAAGAAGTTTTATCTGGACGAAAATTAGGTTGGTTGGCATCGGTTGGCCTCTAAATACAAGAGCGTATTAAACAATTATTTACTGTCATTTGGCGAGCCTTTTTTTTTGGAATCGAAGAATAATCTTAGTCAACTGCAAATAAGTATTTTATTAGCTTAAAAATTGCAGCCAATAATAAGAAATAAACCTGGCTTCCAATGCTTCAAAATCGGCGTTGTTTGAGGTGGGACGTTGTTACTGTTTTTATACTGGAATTGGCAATTCAATGCATTCAGTCACTTGAAACCCGCTGGCAACCCCAGAAACCTGTGGATTCATGCCTCTTTTGAAACGTCCCAGAACCGTTATACCGCCCCACTCGTCTCAAAAAACCGTCTGCATATCACTCATTCAGGCGTCGTTGTAGCGTGCGAATGAACTAAACCACTCGATTCGCCTTCAACACACGCAGCATATTTCCGCCAATGACTTGGCGGATGATTTCATCGCTGTGGCCACGCATGATCATGCCGAGGGTGAAGAGGGGCCAGTTGGACCAGGCGACACTTTGCTCGGCTTCAATCGTGGTCACGTAGTCGTCCTTGGGCCAGAGGTGCTCCCATTTGTCGGCACTGCCGCCGGGGGCTTTCATGAGCTTGGCGCGCTCTTCTTTGTCGAAACGGGACGTGTAGGCTACATCGCAGCCGATGGCGGCATGCTTGGAGCCAAATTTTTTGATCAGGTGATCCAGGTGATCCATCATCGCGGTGATGTCGCCTTTGCCGCCGAGGAAGCGGGAGATGCAGCAGATGCCCACGAGGCCATCCGTGTCGCAGATGGCTTTGATGGTGTCGTCAGGCTTGCCGCGGAAGTGCTCATAAACTCCGCAGCAAGTCGTGTGACTGGCCACCATGGGCTTGGCGGAGGCTTTGGCGGCATCGAGGGCGGTTTTCCAGCCGCTGTGGGCCACATCGACGATGACGCCGATCTTGTTCAACTCGGCGACAGCGGCGTGACCGAAATCACTGAGCCCGCCATCGTGCGGCTCCCCTGCCCCGTCGCCTAGTGGATTCCGGCGGTTGTAGGTGAGATGCATCATGCGCGTGCCCAGCTCGTGGAAGATGCGCACGAAGCGCAGCTCATCTCGCACGCTCTCCCAGTCCATCATGAGCGGCACGCCGTTGGTGGTGAAGCAGAGGCCGACGTTGCCAGCTTTCTTGAGTGCCACGATTTCTTCTGCTGTGGTCACTTTGGAAAGCGCGGGCTTCAGCGCATCAGTCGCTTTGGTGAAATGGGCAAGGCGCTTGATCAGCCGCATCGGGTCACTGCCTTCCTCGCCAGTGTTTTGGAAGATGCAGGTCACGCCAGCGGCATGGAAGGCATCGAGAAACTCTTTCCGCTCGCGCTCGCTGGTCGCGTTGCGGTTCATCGAAAGAGACTCACGCAAGTCACTGAGTTCAGCGGCAGAAGCACCTGACTTCACGGCTTCATTCATCGCTTCCGCATCAATCGCGCAACGCGGCGCAAATCCATAGCTCTCAAACACCACGGAGCCGAAGTGCAGCTCCCACGCGTGCTCGATCTGTACCTGCGTCGGCTTCAGCAGGCTCAGCGCGACCTCACGTGGCTTATCGATGGCCGGATTGCCAGTGACCCACAGCTTCTTTGCCTCCTGAGATCGCACATGGATGTGAAAACCGCTGGCGAGTGCGGCAAGCGGAAGTGTTTGAAGCAGGCGACGGCGTGAAAAGGCGTTCATCAATGGAACAAACGCGCCACGACTCACTTCTTCATCAATCCAAGCACAGCAGCCGTCATAGCAGTGACACCGGTTTCAATGCTGGGCTCTGGGATCGGTTTGAAGTACGGCGAGTGCAACGATGGCAGTGTCGTGCCGTTCGTTTTCGCTTCCGCTACGAGCGCCGGTGACTGCGTGCCGAGCCAGAACATGCACAAGGGCACTTTTTCTTTCGTCAGGCCGTATTCGGAGAAATCCTCCGCGCCCATGACCGGTTCACGCGTGAGAACATTCTTCTCACCAATCACAGTGCCGATGTGTTGCCGCACTTCAGCACAAAGCGCAGGCTGGTTGTAGAGCGCACTGGCACGATCATCTGAAACGATGACCTCGGGCATTTTGTCGGCGGGCATGTTGGCGGACTCGGCCTGGGCTTTGACGATGCGTTGGATGGAGTCAATGAGGTGCTGCCGCGTTTCGGTCTTGTAGCTGCGCAGAGTGAGCTGGAGGCGCACTTCGTCGGAGATGATGTTGCTCTTGGTGCCGCCATGGATGCTACCGACCGTCACTACAGCCGGATCTCCCGGTTTCACCTCGCGACTGACGATGGTTTGCAAGGCGAGCACGATTTGTGAGGCGAGGACGATGGGGTCTTTGCACAAATGCGGCATGGAACCATGCCCACCGACACCTTTGACGACGATCTCGACGCTATCAACATTGGCCAGCGCGTAGCCTTCGACGATGCCAACGGTGCCGTGTGCCATATCGGATGCGCAATGCAGCGCGATGGCCTTGTCCGGCTTGGGGAACTTGGCAAACAATCCCGCACGCAGCATGAGGCGCGCACCGAGCACGCGCTCCTCGGCGTGTTGTCCGATCATGACGATGGTGCCGCTCCATTGAGCCCGCAGCTTGGCCAAGACGCGTGCGGTGCCGACGAAGCTGCTCATGTGAATGTCGTGTCCACAGGCATGCATGACATTCACTTCACGACCCGTGTCATCTTTGACGACCTTGGTGCTGGCGTAGGGCGCGCCGGTCTGCTCTTTGACGGGCAGAGCATCCAAATCCGTGCGGATCATGATCACCGGCCCGTCGCCATTCTTGAGCACGCCAACGATGCCATTGCCTCCGACTTTTTCCGTGACCTCCAAACCAGCCGCGCGCAGCTCTTTGGCGATGCGAGCCGCCGTTTCGCTCTCATGCATGGAGAGTTCAGGGTTGGCGTGCAGTTCCTGGTAGAGCTTCACGAGCGAAGGCAATTCCTGCTTCGTCACCACGGCTAGGTCAGCGGCGAAGAAAGATGAAGTGGCAAGCAATGTCAGTAAGATCGGCCTCATGCCGACATCTAAGCCGACAACACCACTCTCTGGCAAGAACTGAAACCTGTGCGTTACCAAATGAGGTGTGCCATCAACGCCGCACCAGCACCGGTTCGGGATACTCGAAGGTCTTGCCCTCGTAGTTGCGTATGACGACGCGCTGTTCGTCACGCACCAGTACGTAATCAGGATTCAGCGGCACCTTGCCTCCACCACCGGGGGCGTCGATGACGAACTGCGGCACAGCATAGCCGGTGGTGTGACCGCGCAATTGTTCGATGATGTCAATGCCGTCGCTGACGCTGGCACGCAGATGCGAGGAACCTTGAATCAGATCGCACTGATACAAGTAGTAAGGCCGGACGCGGCACATCAACAGCTTGTGAACGAGACTTTTCATCACATCGGCGTTGTCGTTCACACCGCGTAGCAGCACGCTTTGATTACCCAGTGGCACGCCGTGGTTGGCCAGCATGTTCAAGCCATCACGCACCTCAGTCGTCAACTCACGTGGATGATTCGTATGAATGCTCAGCCACAACGGATGATGCTTCTGCAGCATGCGGCATAGCTCCGGCGTGATGCGCTGTGGCAGAAAGATGGGCACACGGCTACCGATGCGGATGAATTCGATGTGCTTGATCGCCCGCAGACGGGTGAGCAGCGCGTCGAGCTTGGCATCGGAGAAAAGCAGCGGATCACCGCCGGAGAGCAGCACGTCGCGGATTTCCGTGTGGCGTTCGAGATAACGGAAGGCGGCCTCAAATTCGATGTGCAGTTCCTGCTCGCCCACACCGGAAACAACGCGACTGCGGGTGCAGTAGCGGCAGTAGCTGGCGCAGCGGTCCGTCACCAGAAACAGCACACGGTCAGGATAGCGATGCACCAGCCCCGGCACCGGCATGTGGCTGTCTTCGCCACAGGGATCGCTCATTTCATCGGGATCTTCCCACGTTTCCTCAATGCGCGGGATGACTTGGCGGCGAATCGGGCAGCCAGGGTCTTCGGGATCCATCAGGTTGAAATAATGCGGCGTGATCGCCATCGCCAGCTTGTTGCCGGAGAGCAGCACACCCGCGCGTTCTTCTTCAGAGAGCGTGAGGTGTTCCTCAAGCTGCTTGAGCGTGGTGATCCGGTTCTTGAGCTGCCAGGTGGAGCTATTCCAGTCGGCTGGGGCGATGTTTTTATCTGACCAAAAGCCAGGAGCGTAGGAGCGGAACTCCTTCTCAGGCAGCGTGGGGGTGTCGTGCATGTGCTGCGGGTCGGTGGGCGCTGAGGTTAGGCGCGGGGGGGCAAAGATGTCAAACGTCGCCTGCGATTGTTTGGGTGCATCGACTCCAGGCTCTTGTCTTGGCAGCGCAGCGCCCGTCGAACCCTACCGCCGCAGCGCCGTGATCTCCGGCAAGTACGATGGGCACTCCTGCCCGTCGATTCCCAGCGCTCCCGCCAATACCCGACGGGCAAAAGTGCCCATCGTACCTTATCTCCTCAGCGCCAGGATCAGTTCGTCGAGCTTGCTGGCGATGGCCTGCACCTCGCCCACGGTCGGTGGATCGCTCACGGTCATCACCAGCGTGTTCACCCCGTTGCTGTTGTTACTCGTCCCATTGATCGCGCTGTTGAGCTGCATATTGGTCACCTCGCCCGGCGGGCCTTGCGGACCACTGCCGCCGTCGTTGCCATTCTGACCTCTGGGGATGCCAAACTGAAAGCGCACATTGCTGCCATCGAAGCTCGTCTGCACCGTCGCGTTGTCGCCGGGATTCAAAGTCGTCACGCTGTCCACGAGCGCATTCGCAAACGGTGGCCCTTGCGGGCCTTGGGGCCCTGTGCCGCCATCGTTGCCGTTGGACCCATTGCTGCCCGGAGTTCCTGCCGCACCATCGTTGCCGGTAAAGCCACGCGGCAGATTGAAGATCATTCGCACGGCGTTGCCATCGAAGACTGTCTGCACGGAGGCAGGATCATTCGGGTTCAGCATGTTCACGCCATCAACGATGAAATTCGTAAACGGCGGGCCTTGCCCGCCATCGTTGCCGTTGCTGCCATTCGTGCCGTCACTCCCGCGTGGAATCCCAAACGTGAAGCGCACACTCGCGCCGTCAAAGTTCGTCTGCACCGTGGCGTTGTCTCCGGGATTCAAAGTGTTCACGCCATCGACGATGAAGCTCGTGATGGGCGTCGGGCTTGCGCCGTCTTGACCTCTAGGAATGCCAAACGTGAAGCGCACATTCGCCCCGTCCCAGCTCACGCTGGCCTGCGCCGCATCGCCGGGATTCAGCGTGTTCACGCCATCCATGATCGCGCCGGTGACGCTGGTGCCATCGCTGCCGTTTTGGCCGGGCGGCCCGACGGGGATGGTGTCGATCAGGTCTTTGAGTCCATTGAGCTGGCTGCGCATCTGCACCGCATCGGCGGGCGTGTTTTCTTGAGGTAGGTTTGGGTCGAACATAGGCTTGGAGATGGGGAGACTTGGAGAGGCTGGCCGAAATGGTCACGGTTGGGTGCTCGGCGTTGACCATTCATCGGTCGGGCTTGAGCGGCAATCCGTCGGCGTTGGGGTCTGATCGCTCAGCCGTGACTGGCGGCGGGTCGGTGGCGACTGCTGGCCGGTCAGCGACGACGAAAAAGGGGTCATCGTTGAGCGAAAAACCGTCTCATTTGACCCGAAATCAGTCAAATTTGACTGAATTTTGGTCAAATTGGGCAGGTTGGCGTTCGTGTTTCCAGTGAAGATCATCGCCCATCAAAGCCGCAGCAGCAGATTTTTGGCAGTTTTGACCGATTCCAAGTCCTCAAAGGAGCCGACTTCCACCAAAAGACCGCACTTTCACGGGAGCCAACATGAAAAAGACGGGTAAAATAGGCTCATTGAAGTTAAATCCATGGTTTCAGGCTCCAGGGCTGCGAAATCTGGCTTGGCCGCCCATCCGCCGGGGTGCCGGGCGGTGCAGCCCGGCAGCCCAGGGGGCAGGTTTTAGGGGGTCGGCGGCGTGGGTGGCGGTGGCGTGCTGCCGCGCTGGAAGAAGCGGCGCAGGTTTTCATAAATGGCATCCGCACCCACCACGGCGCGTTT
>Ga0114970_10001675_pt1 | contig 16572 bp, 16 predicted proteins | sample M_140205_XF_Meta_FD_87030 | JGI IMG/M metagenome (GOLD analysis project Ga0114970, IMG submission 87030) | Freshwater microbial communities from Lake Montjoie, Canada to study carbon cycling - M_140205_XF_MetaG | ecosystem: Environmental > Aquatic > Freshwater > Lake | place: Lake Montjoie... | reverse complement strand
TATGGTGCGATTTTTCATTGAGCAACTTTTTATTTATTTTTACGGGCTATTTGGAAACATTTGGAAACATTTGTTTCCAAAGTTGCTTTTTTTGGAAACAAAAAAGTTGCTCGTTCAAAAAATCAATATATTGTTCGTTAAATAAGGGGTATAAAAAACACATTGTTATAATATAATATAATAATACAACAATGGACCAACCACATACCCCCCCTGAAAATTTCCGCTCAAATATTGCCAATTTTTGCAATGATTTAACTACGACCTTCCCCGAATTTGCCTATTTGTGGAAAAAATGGACAAATCCCAAAACATCCGATGCCGATATTCAACAATTATTTCAATTTTGTTTGAGTATATATCCTGAACGTTTCTTCGACATTTTAAATCAAAACAATGATATTTTTAATTTGGACGGAGATGTAAAAACGACATTTCTACCAAACGTGGAATTTAAAATGTTGTTTCATTGTCCAGGAACAAGTGAAAGTACGCGTAAATCGATGTGGAAATATCTCCAACTCATTTTATTTACGGTGGTTGGGTCGGTGAAAGATAAAGTGAATTTTGGCGATGCGATGAATATGTTTAATGGGCTCGATGAGTCCGATTTACAAGATAAATTGAAAGATGCAATGGAAAATATTGGTCAGTTTTTTAATAATATAAAAGAAGAGGATATTCAGGATGATGATGATGGGCCATCGAATAAAAAGGATACAAAAGCAAAAACGGAAACAGATGAATCAGACGAAACAGACCAAACAGAAACGAGTGAATCAACAAAACAATCGCGCGGGTTTAATTTCGATGGTTTACCCAAACCCGAAGATTTACACAGCCACTTGAAAAATTTATTCGAAGGGAAACTTGGATCTTTAGCCAAAGAATTGGCAGAAGAGATTGGAGACGATTTAACAAAATCGTTTTCTAGTGATGAAATGGGTGAGGTAAAATCTACACAAGATGTGTTTAAGAAATTAATGCAGAATCCTGGAAAAATAAGCGGCTTGGTGAAAACGGTAGGTGAGAAATTGTCGAATAAAATAAACAGCGGCGAGATATCGCAAGAAGAAATTATGAAGGAAGCCGGAGCATTGATGCAACAAATGAAAAGCATGGGCGGAGGCACGGATCAATTCAACGATATGTTTAAAAATATGGCGCGAAGTATGGGTGTCAATCTTCCGAAAAATGCAAAAATCGATGTGAATGCATTGACGCGTATGACTGAACAAAAATCTTCTGCTGATAAAATGCGTCAAAGAATGGCATTGAAGAAACAGAAAATGATGGAGGAGCAAATTGTACAACAAGCAAAAATGATGAAACAACACGAGGATTATCAAAAAGCATTGGCCGCAAATAATACTTTTTTGATAAATTCTACGGAGAATCCTCATAATTTCGTATTTCAATTGAAAGGAGAGGAAAAACAGGAAAAAACGTCTGCCGTAAAACCGGCGATAGAAGCTGCTACTTTGACTACTTCGCAAAAAAAAAAGAACAAAAAGAAGAATAAAAAGGCGGCATCCGCGGCATTAGGATCGACGGAAGGAACGGAAGAAACGGAAGAAAATGAAATGTCTTTGGAAAATTAAAAAAATTAAAAAATAAAAAAGCCATAATATATATATAATGGCTTTTTTGAAATCATTACTGAAACAATTTGGGTTGCAAACTAAAAAACAACGTAAAAAACATAGGCAAATATCTATGAAAGCAATGCGAAATAAACATAGTAAGACATTGAAAAAATACAAAAACAGAAAATCTCCTCCGTATCCAGCAGATCTAAATTGTAATAAAAAAATGCTTGGTAATGATGGAAATATGTACAAATCTACACCAAATAAAAATGATATATGTACATGGAAAAAATATAAGGTCGTCTAATAATGTTTCTGCAAAATACATTTGTACTATTATACTATACTATACTCCCATATAAATGCAACCAATTTCGATCATTGGTTCCGGAAATATCCAAAATACAAAACTAACTCGAACATCTTCTTTCGGAAACCGTTCTTTTTCGGAGTTGAATCGAGAAATTACGAATATACAAGGCGCAACTACGTATTCTACGCGGATATGTAAAAATATAAAGTCAAAATGTTTGTATATAGTTGGTTTATCGAGTATATTTTTAATCGGTGTATTTATTATACCAATAACTTCTATTATGAAACAAATACCACAATTTCCAACGATGCCGCAAATGCCTCTATTACCGCAATTACCGCAAATTCCACTATTACCGCAAATGCCTCAAGATCCAGCGATACCGCAGATGCCACTATTACCGCAGATGCCTATATATTCAACCGATTCGAATAAACCAACATTGATGCCAATAATTATATCATCAAATCCTTTTTTATCTGGTACATTACAACCAAAACCACAACCATAAATATTTATTATATTATTCTGTATGTATATTGTATATTGTATATTGTATATTACATTACAATAACCAAGACAATGAATCTATTAAAATTTATAAATGTCCCTGTCTTTTTGATAAGTCTCGCCATAGGACTTTTTGTTGTTTATATATCATTAAGTGATTCACGAAAGATATATATATATCCGACGCCTGAAAATATAGATTTAATTCAATATAGAGATAAAACAAATACGTGTTTTGGTTTCAAGCAAACGGAAGTAGCGTGCCCTAAAAATAGTAGTGAAATATCAAAAATTCCTTCACAAGCTTGAAGGAGTTTGGAGCGAGCCAGAGACGTTGCGAAGCAATGCCGTAAACGAAGTTGAAGGAGTTTGATAATAGACAATATATTTTGTGAAAATATATTGTCAGTGCCTAGTATATACTCATTTCGTATTATTTTAATACAATAATAATCTAATAACAACAACCAAATAATTCGAATAAATGAATTTTAGAAGATTATTAAATACATATCTTGGTCAAATATTTATTTCGATTCTACTAGGTCTAGGTTTAGCAACTATGTTTCGAAAAGCGTGTACCGATAAAAATTGCATTTCATTTAATGGGGCAGTTATCGGAGATATTGACGGAAAAGTATATCAATATGGAGAAAAATGTTATAAATACGTATCTAATGCAACAAAATGTGATAGTACCAAAAAAGTGGTTGATATTTCATCACCGGCAGTTGGATCGGATATTATTCCACCCAAAGGTATATTCGGATAAAAAATCCATCGATTCGTTAAACTATACAATGTTTAGATAATTACTTATTGTATAGTTTGTTTTATGTCATCTGATCAATATTCTTCCACCACCCGAATTTCGGATTTGCCCGAAAATATAACGATGCAAATGCCGGTGCAAAATCAAATGATGATGGGTAATAATGGAGGCGGAGGTGGAGGCGGAGGCGGTGGCGATGATGGATTATCTGGACCTGGGCAAAACACATATATGCCATTAAATATTCATCCCAATCCATATGGTGTAAATAAATCGCAACCTGCTATGTCATTGCCACAGAGTCAACCACCCACGAATCGAGGAAGTGATCAAATGATGAATATGCAACATCAGCAGCAGCAACAACAACGCCTTCCGTCGCGCGATATTCCGATGAATTCACTTGAATTCCAACAAGACGAAGAAATACAACCCAATTACATACCAAAAGCCAAATTATCGTCGGATTATATTCGCGAATATGAAGAATCGAGCGAGGCGACAATGAAACAACACGAAAAAACGAAATATCGCGAGAAAATGGCGAAAGATTTGTTTAGCGAAATGCAAACCCCGATTTTAATCGCAATATTATATTTTATTTTTCAAATGCCGGTGGTAAATACCCTTTTGTATAAATATTTTGCATTTTTATCCATATACCATACGGATGGAAATTTCAATTTTTATGGATTAATAATGAAAAGCGCGTTATTTGGTGGATTGTATTACGGATTGCAATCATTTACTGAATACATGACGTAAATACAAAAAATCGAATAAATTCAACGAATCATTACGTTGAATTTATCATAAAAATAATCTTGTAAAAAAACCTCTTTTCTTAACGGTTTTGTTGTGTTTTTTCTTTGGTTGTGAAATATTTATTTCGGTTTCGTCATGGGAAGGAACGGAAGGAACGGAAGGATCTTGGAAGCTTGATAATTCTTTATCTTTTTTATCTTTTTTATCTTTGTGTTTCATTGTTTTTTTTGATCCATCGGGTTTTGTTAATCCAGGAATATATTTTAAGAACCATTCGTCGTATTCGCGTTGCCCGCGTTTTGATTTTAATTCTTTAAATTTTGCTGCTTTTCGTCCACGAATACTTTGCATTGTTTCTTGTGCCCCATAACAGTTAATGCTGAACCGTTTCAGTAAACCTTTCTGCGCCAAACGATTCTTCTGCTCTACTTCAAACAAAAACGTCGACATGCATAAAATGCGATCTTTATAATAATAAGGAGCATCTGCATAATAAAACGCCAAATAAAAACTCAACATCGTATCAATCGTCGCAACATTTATTTCTTTATTATCAATGCGAATAGTATTGTAATTATGGCACGCTATCGGTTTATAAATAAAGGCGATGGTTTCTTTTCCAACGCGAATTTCTATATGTTCAGGAATAATTTCACCAATCGCGTCGTGTACAATTTCCTTGACATTTTTAAACCCGGCACTATGAAGACGTTCTTTTATAATAGTTGCACAATTAGTGGGGTCTTCCGATAAAACATCAAAATCTGGCATTTTTTCAACCAAATGTTTTTGTTCATTGGGCATATATCGAGAATATAAACTGCTAGCATACCCTCCAAAAAATATTACACCCAGCTCAATAAACGCATCGCGCACTGTAAAATATATTTTTTCAGAATCTTCTAAATCATTTTCCATTTTCCGTTGAAAATCGATGGTATTGCAATCAAACGCGGTTTTCAATGGAAAATACTTATTCAAAAGTGTTAATCGTTTCAATACCTTTTCCCATCTGGATACATCTCCGGCAGGACGCGATAATTCTAAATACATACTCATTCGCAAATAATTTGGAGGCGCATATTTGATACCGGCTACCACAATCGCATCCTTGGAAAGGGATTGGAATAATTCTTTAGGTAAATAGGTTACATCTGCCATTGGAATATAATTAACAAATACCTTATATGTACCTGGATGCATTCCAGATTTCGCTTCTACTTCTTCATACCCTTCTTTGAAGTACATATCGGCCAACGCTTTAGAATCATCGAGTGCATTGGCCGAAAAAAAATCGTAATCGGGTATTTCAAGAGATCGGTCGTAAAATTGCGCAAATTTGGGTAAAATATTATTAATCGCCGTTCCGCCATAACAAACGAGTTTTTTATTGATTAAAAAACGTTCTAATATAGATACCATTTTACGTATATCATCACTGTCTGCCATTTTTGCCCCTTGTACTTTTTCCGTTTCATCAACCGCATTTCGTAAAATGGCCAATTCGCAATCAGAAAAGGTTATTCCTTTTTTACATAAATCCGAGTTGTAAACTTTTGGGGTTTTTTCATTTTTTTCGTTTTTACCGTTTTTTTCATTTTTACTGATTTTGTTTTTTTCAAACTCCGGTACTTTAGTTATAGACTTCATTCCCGCGGGAAGCTCGTGTAAGCTTCTACCTGAGGATCTCCTGCTCGCTACATCTTCATTTTCCTCATTTTTATATTTATTTTTTTTATAATTTTCTTTTTTTTGATATTTCATCGTTTATTACTAATTGTATTTATAATATAACATATTATAATATTATAAATTGAATTCCTCTAATTTCAAACTCATTATAATGCTACGGAATATATCAGATCGTATGAGTTTGTATATAAGTAATTGCGTTCGATAATGGAATAAACGCTGATTTATATTGCCTAAATAATTCTTCGTATACTGTTAAATTTCGATCTTTAATATAAAAAGGCTGAGCAATGATCTGAGCACCATAATTTTGTATTAAATTGAAAGAATCTGAGTTTCGCATATTACCGAATAGACTCGTATCAGGAAGAACGATTCGTACAACGAATGGTCGCGGATTCGGTGGATTCATAGATAAATTGGTCAATTGATTTTCTTTATAAAGTGGTAGTTTGTCGCTACCGCTTTCTATATTTGCATATGTTTTAAGATCATAGCATCCTGATGTTCCACTAGTGCATCGAGGATAATTATTGTATCCAGGCGATGCAGTTTTGTCAATAATCAAAACCACTTTTCCCAATAAATCACGAATATTCGTTTCTGGTGTAATATTTTTCTTATATAAACGACCTTTTAATATCGAATCCACTGACATTGCTATGCTTTGAAATGCTTCCGGTAAATTCGATTTAATGCGTAAATGTATAAAAAGAGGGTCGCGCGGGTTTGGAGTGGGTGCAGCAAAACCACTCGATATGATTGTAGTAAAAACAGCATTTAATGAAAGCGCCGGATCATAAGACGTAAAACTTGAATTTGCTGGATCATACGTACTATTGGAATAAGCTACAATGGGTATACCATCTTTCATAAATACTTCAAAATCTAAAAAACGACATCCTCGCGATAAAACATATTTGATCGTATCGTGGCTCATATATCCTCCAGAATAAGCGCTATTGAAAGACGATTTGATGCAAAAATCACGCAACTGGCCAATATTTTCTTTTTCTTTTTCTTCTTCTTCGTTAAATACAGCATTCATTATTCCTGGACCATTGGCAATGTCTGCAATTTTAGCTAGTTCATTTGATTGTGCAACGGATGGTTCATCTGAAAAAATATTATTAGCAGTTTCGCTACTTGTATATGATAAAACTTGTCTAGCTTTCACCATTCGGTATATAATATATGCAAAAATCAGACCGATTGAAATAATAATGAGTGAATGATAAAGAGCCATTAAATTCTTGGTTTAATTATAGTATATTTTTATTTTTTTATATAATGTTTGTAGATAAAATATAGAAATTATACAAATAGAAATATAGAAATAATCTATAGGAACAGTATATACTAAAATCATAAAATGGCAGGAGGATTACTAAATATAATATCAAACGGTAGTGCAAATGTTATATTAACCGGAAATCCGACCAAGACATTTTTTAAAGTAGCTTATTCAAAATACACGAATTTCGGTTTACAAAAATTCCGTTTGGATTACGATGGTCAGCGCGATTTACGTTTGACCGAAGAATCTAAATTTACGTTTAAAATCAAACGTTATGGTGATTTGTTGATGGATACATATGTCGTAATGACGTTGCCAGATATATGGAGTCCAATATATCACCCATGTTCGGAAACAAATAATCGTTGGTCGCCATATGAAGCGAAATGGATTCAACATTTAGGGTCGCAATTGGTTAAAGAGGTTGAAATACAGTGCGGTGCATACACTTTGCAAAAGTATTCTGGACCCTATTTGAAAGCAATGGTCGACCGCGATTTTAGTGCCGAAAAGAAGGATTTGTTTGATCGTATGACCGGACATATTCCCGAACTTAATAATCCGGCGGATGTGCCCGATCGAACAAATGGATTTCCTCATCCAAGCCATAAATACCCATCGTCTTATTATACGAAAACAACTGTCGGCGCAGAACCGTCCATTCGAGGCCGCAATGTGTATATACCAATTAATACGTGGTTTACGTTGGACTCGCGATGTGCATTTCCGCTAGTTTCGCTGCAATATAATGAATTGACTATAACAGTTACGCTGCGATCTATCCAAGATTTGCTTCAAGTGCGGGATGTATTTGATATGTCAAACAATTGCCCGTATGTACAGCCCGATTTTAACCAAGAACGTTTCCAAATGTACCGATTTCTACAAACGCCCCCTGCTATACATATTACGGCGGATCAATATGCGAACAAAACATTGACGTGGAATGCTGATATACATTTATTAGCTACGTATTGTTTTTTATCCAACGAGGAATCGAAATTATTTGCAGCGCAAGACCAAGTCTATTTAGTCAAAGATGTGTTTGAGTATAAATTCCAGAATTGCACAGGGTCGACAAAAGTGAAATTGAAATCATCAAATGGAATGGTCGCAAATTGGATGTATTATCTGCAACGTAGCGATGTAAGTTTACGTAATGAATGGAGTAATTATACAAACTGGCCATATAACACTATACCGGCGAATATGTATCCGGCGCCATTATTTGTAAATGGGCAAGATACCTATGATGCATCGGGCTTAATATACGGTCCTTTTCGAGAACCGAATGGCAAATATACCGGCATATTTATTTCGGGGGATTTCAATCCTCATAATCGCAAGGAGATTTTAGAAACAATGGGTGTTGTTTTTGAGGGTGATTATCGCGAAAATGTAATGCCGCGAGGTGTATTTGATTATATTGAAAAATATACGCGAACACAGGGGTCTGCAAAAGATGGGTTATATTGTTATAATTTTTGTTTGAACACAAGCCCTTTTGAATATCAACCATCGGGGGCGATTAATTTGAGCCGATTTAAAAATATTGAGTTGGAATTGACTACGTATATACCGCCGATTAATAATTCGGAAGGTAAATTCAATATAGTGTGCGATCAAACAGGACAGCCGGTTAGTGTTAGTAGTACGCCGGGATGGGCTATTTATAAATATAATTACGATATTACGATTTTTGAAGAGCGATATAATGTTTTGTCATTTATTGGTGGAAATTGTGGTATGTTGTACGCACGATAAAATGGGACATTTTTTATCGCGAGTTATAATATATTTGTATAATAATGGTAAATAATAATAATAGTAATCAAAATCAAAATCAAAATCAAAATGAACCCAATAATAAATCATCTTGGAATTTCAATATAGAAACGAAAAATAATGTGATAGAAAATTTTGATACAACCCCTCAGCCGCTCAAAGAAAAATTAAAAAAAATATTAAATAAAAAACGCCGTAAAATGGAAAACCCAAAAAAAATACCCGAACTGGAAAATATATTTGATATGCATCCATCACCTAACGAAACAAATTTTGAACCATTTTCAGTCAGTGGAATTGAAGGATTACAAAATAACGATGAAGAGGAAAAACAAGATGGGTTTTATGATCCAAGTGCGAATACAGATTCAACGTTAACTTTATTTGGATTAGATGACAATTCAAAAAAAGATACACCAAAATTTACAGATACATTGAAAGAAAAATCAAAAGAAGTCGGTGATCTGATTAAAAGGGGTACTGTTAAATTGAAAGAATATATTACATATACGTACAATATCACAATTGGTAATATATTAAAAACAGATACAAATATGCGATGGTTCGTACAAGAAACATCGAATGCGCTTACAAACAAAAAAGCGACATATTACGAAAAAGTTGTATTTTATGGACAAATTAAAATATTTTTAATCGTATTGTTATCGTGGGTTATTGTGTACAATTGGTATTATGTCATATTTTTTTTACAATGGAAAGATAAATTGGTGGAAAAATATAGATTTGAGTCTACAAAACTTGAGTTCTCTGATCAAAATATAATAAATGATTATGGTACAGCAGCTTATGCATTGGTAGGGCCAAGTGTACAAGTAGTATACGTAATAAACAAATTCATTTGTAAAACGATCCCTAACAAAATAGATGAATTATTTCCTGCTGATTTTAGTTTTAAAAATATTATTATTTTTGTTGTATTGGCTTTCATTGTATTATCCTTTATACAATATGGTATTTTTTCGGATTGGTTGAGTAATTTTTTCACTTCGATAAAAGGTATTATGCCGATTGGTGTTATACCCACTGTATCATTAATAATTGTTGCAGTATATGCAGCGCAATTCTTTTTCTCATTGTCGATTGTGAGCCAGCTGTTGCAAAGTGGTTGGGTAGGGTTTTTCGTTTTTTTAGTAATGTTGTTAATTTATGTACTGTATACTATATCTGTATTAATTCCTTTAGCTGTAGTGTTGCTTTTTACTTATTTGGTTGCATATTCATTTTTTGCCATTTTAATATACAAAGGGTTGGATGTTAAAAATACGTTTGTTGATGTATCAGACTATATTGCTAGTTTTAAACCCGAAACAAAGTCTAGTTGTAGCGTAGATGAGACTTCAATATATGATATAATAAAAGAATATTCAATCAAGGGGGTACGTTATATATATATTTATTTATTTGAAATTTTTTTAATATATTCATTGGCATCCGGCATTTATTTGTATGTCGATAATTATATTACTAAAAAGGCAACTACAGAGTTATTTACATGTTTAATTATTTTTAATGTATTGATAATACTTATTATATTAATCGGAATGGGATATAAATTTAATAAATTGAATGCGGCTGCGAATATACCGGGAGGAGGAGCAGGAAGAGGAGGTATAACAGTACCAAAGGTTTTGGTACCGATTGTTGCAGCTACCGCTCCCAGTGCTGCCGTTAAGCCGATTGCTCCTGCTAATTCTATTGCAGCTGCTGCTACCGCTCCCAGTGCTGCCGTTAATCCGATTGCTCCTGCTGCCGTTAATCCGATTGCTCCTGCTGCCGCTGCTGCCGATATCGTTAATCCGATTGCTCCTGCTACCGCTGCTACCGCTGCTGCCGATATCGCTAATTCTATTCCTGCTGCTGCTGCTCCTGTTGCTGCTACTACTATTCCTGCTGCTGCTGCTCCTGTTGCTGCTACTACTATTCCTGCTGCTGCTGCTCCTGTTGCTGCTACTACTATTCCTGCTGCTGCTGCTCCTATTTCTGCCGCAATTTCTGCCGCAACCAATATCGCCGCTGACCCGGCTCTTATTCCAGCAGCGAGTAATCTTGCTGCATCTGCATCAAATACTGCGAGTAATCTTACAGCATCTGCATCAACTGTTGGTAAATTGCTAACAGGTCTAACTACTAGGAAACCCGCAAATCCATAAACAATATAATATTTACCAAAACACGTATAAACAGAATAAAATATATATTTTATTATAATATATATTTTGCAATGGGCAAAAAAACGACTCAATCGTCAAAAGACCCGCATAGGTCAAATCAACCAGTGAAATTTTATCCTTTTGTAAGTGTATGCACTCCCACATTCAATCGTCGTCCATTTATCCCTACAATGTTTGAGTGTTTTAAAAACCAAGATTATCCAAAAACACGCATCGAATGGATAATCGTAGATGATGGTACTGACAAAATAGAAGATTTAGTATCAAGTTCCAATATCCCCCAAATTAAATATTTTAGTCTACCTACAAAAATGACACTGGGTGCAAAGCGTAATTTTATGCACGAAAAAACCAAGGGCGCCATTATCGTATATATGGATGACGACGATTATTACCCTCCCGACCGCATTTCTCACGCAGTTGAAAGATTAACAAACAACAAGCAAGCATTGTGTGCAGGATCGAGTGAATTGTACATTTATTTTAAACACATTCAAAAAATGATACAATGTGGACCGTATGGTCCAAATCACGCGACGGCAGGTACATTCGCATTTAAACGCGAGTTATTGGACCAGACGCGATATGACGACAACGCTTCACTGGCTGAAGAAAAATCATTTTTGAAAAATTATACGATTCCGTTTGTCCAATTGGATCCAATGAAATCCATCCTTGTTTTTTCACACGAGCACAACACGTTTGATAAACGAAAGTTATTAGAAAACCCTCACCCACAATTTTTAAAAGAATCGACGAAGACCATCGATATGTTTATTAAAAACGAAAAAGAGTCAAAAATTAAGGATTTTTTCGTGAACCAGATCGACAATTTATTGGCGAAATATGAACCAGGTGAACCCAAAATGAAGCCAGATGTTTTGAAACAGATCAAGGAAATTGACGCGGAACGCAGACGTATGCAGGATCCGTCCGGTAAATCGCAGCATCAATTGCAAAATGAAAATGGCATACCGCAAATTATGGTGGAGCGACCGAACGAACCACCCAAGGCATTGACTCCACAAGAAATCGTCGAATTATTGCAGCAACAACAGCAGGCCATTCAACAATTGAATCAACAGGTTATTGATCTGCAGAATGCAAACGCGGATTTGCAAAAACAATTGGCGGAAAAACCAAATGTTCAAATACGTGAAGTGAAAATGATAGATATATAGAAAAATCCGGAATTATTTTATGATATAATAGAGGTATCATAAAATAATTATTGTGCCGTTTATAATACGATAATATGAAACGGTACGGTATTATAGACGTTAAAATGAAATCAAATAATGAAATATTATAGCGTTATCATTAAATTCACCAAACTGGTCGTTTTTATATATGCATGTAGTTAACCCATTTGTATCTATATCATTTCTTGAGGCTAATTCCATATTTTTACGATTATTTAATTGATCTGGACTAAAACCAGTTTCGATTGCTTCCATTATAAATCCACTGTTGAATAAATTATTTGGAGTTTCTAATGGAACATTTTGTATTATAATTCTGTTGTAAATCGCCCAATCATCGCCTCCCCAACCGCATAAATCATTGGGAAATCCATTTATTTTTTTATAAGATTCTGAATCAAAAACACACGCTGCTCCTAAAACTGGAAAAGGAGGACGATGTAAATCAATAAACCCAGATTTTAAATTTAATAGTTCATCTGGAAAATTTCTGTCAAGATTAAAAGTATAATCCGTATTCATATGAAAATATTTATTAGATGAACCAAATAACCGTTCACTTTCTAAAAATGCTACATTCAATAACATTCCGCGATTGAAATAATTATCGTCGTTTTGTTCACAAATTACAATTTTAAATTCAATGTTGTTTTTTGCAAAATATTTTTTTGTGTTTTCAATCATTGCCATTAGTTCATTTCTTCTAAATATTTGTTTTCCTCTTGCTCTATAAGGAATTAGTATAATAAACATTATTATACTGTTGAACAATTCAATTCATAAGTTTTTAAGTTGTTATTTCATAAAAGTAATATTCATCTGGAGGAAAACGGATATGGAGCGAGCCTGAGATATTAGGGACGTAGGTTAGCGACCTAACTCAGCAGTTCTCGAAGGGATCGAAAGAGTTTAGCACCAAATGGAGGAAAATGTAGATGAAGCGAAGCGAATCGCAGTTTTCCGTGTAAACTCCTTCGATATGCGGTGCACATCTCCGGAGTTCAGTCGCTCTCCTCCGCTCACACTCCGGCTCGCTCCAAACTCTGAAGGCGGTAGCCGAAGGAGTTTGAGTTTATATTATTTAATTCTTTTTGCCCAAAAAGGAAATGATTTACCATTTGTATTCCAAAATGGAGAGAAAAAAGTTTCATCTAATAATTTAATGGAGCCATATTTGTTTACCAATATTGATAATATTGATTGATCGTGTCTATTTTCTATAAATGAATGATTTTCATTAGTCAAAACATCGTTAATTAAATTATGATTATTACAAGCATTATACCATTCATTAATAATGTTAATTGAATGATTATTTTTTTTTATAATTTGAACTGTTGCAATGCATTGAAACATATTTGCATTTGTTTCATCACAATTAAAATGTTCAAATATTTGTTGTTTGGTATATAATAATTCTTTAAATTCAAGTTGAAAGGAAATTAATCCATATTCATCCTTATTTGTGTTTAATAAATCAATATATTCTAATAATCTTTCTCTTCCATTTTTATTTATTTGACATCCTGAATCACAATATATAAGAATATCATTATAATTCATTTTATCTAATTCTTTTTTAATTAAATGTGATTTCCATATCCAATAACCATATCCTCTATTGTTATTTTCAATAAAGTTTCCGTGTTTACCCCAAAATTGTTCGTCGTTTTTCAAATCAACCTCGGTAAATCCTATAATTTGATTAAAATAATCGATATCATTTGCTTCTTCGCAAATTTTTTTAACACGATTATGAAATTTAGGCGTAGGTCCGCCAAACGTAATAAATTTCTTTATTTGTTTATCTTCAACGTTTAATAATTTTTTAATATTATTTGAAATATTATATAAACTAAATGGTATTCTATTATTTGCATAGATTGGTTTATTTACCATTTCTAAATATTTTTCATTGTCGTTTAATATTACAATAATTTTATCAATTGCATTATTTACATCCATATCATCAAAACTTTTTACATTTATAAATCTTTCTTCATTGAAAAATTCACATATATTATCAGACCCCCAATAAACAGGTATAATATTCGCGGCAAACCCTTGGAGTATTTTTTCTGTTATATAAGTATTATTTTTAGAATTTTCCATTGTTATGATTATTTTATATTGTGAAACAAACTTTATAAATTCCGATGAAAAATGAAAATCTACTATCCGCGGAACATTATTTTTATAACTCCCGGCATAATCTATTTTTATTTTTTCATTTAATTTGTCAAAAAAATAATTTCTACCTTCCGAATCTCCTCCATTTGAAACAATAACACATACATCTTTGGCTGGAACTGTTGTTATTATATTATTTTCAAGTTGTTTCCAACGAGTAGTGTCATAATTATATTTTATAAATTTATATGTATAATTAAAACAATAACTATAAAATACAAATAATGGAAAATTTATAACATTACCATTATCTTTCTCACCTTTCAATACACAAGAATAATCTTTTATGATATTTAATTTATTTTTCATAAATATTTTATCGTTTCTTCTATCCGATTCTCCTATAAATAAAAATGAATATAACCATTTTTTGTGATATAATAATGTATTTTCTCCAAAAACACTTTCTAATAATATATCACTATTTTCAATATTTCCTAGTTCTATATTTACATTAAATGTAAGTTCAAATAATTTATAGAATGGTGATAAATCTAAATCATTGAAAAAATTATTAATAAAAATTTTCATTATATATTAAACAAATAAATATAATATAATATATAAACATTTCTTTTCACTTCGATCACCTACGCTAACTCCGCAGACGTAGTCGGCGGAGTTCAGTCGCTCACTTACACCTAACGGTTCCGGCTCGCTCCACAAAACTTATAATTATCAGCACATATATGAATTATCTGATAAAAAATCTTTAATTCCATCATCTAAAGTAATTGATGCTTTCCAACTTAATTGGTCGTATGCGGGTTTGGGATCTTGAAATATGTGTTTAATATCACCAGATCTTTCAGGAATATATTTAACATCACAATCAAAAAATTTCGCTACATCATTTAATGAATTGTTGACACCAGTACATAAATCAAATACCCCAGTTGTTGATGTATTCATCGCACAAATATGTCCATCAACAATATCGTGCACATGTGTAAAATCGCGACTTTGTGTCCCGTCGCCAGTAATTTCTAAATATCCTTTTTCTTTTTTAATTTTCCTTAATGCGGAAAACACATTAGGTGACGGTCCCAACTCAGATTGTCTTGAACCGTATACGTTTGAATTTCTTAAACAAACAACAGATAACCCATACATTTCAGTGTAAACTTTTCCTAATGATTCCAATGCTTCTTTACTTGAACGATATGGTGTCCAAAATGCATAAACAACGTTGGATGAAGTCATTACTATTCTTTTAACATTGTTCAGTCGCGATGCCTCTAAAATATTTAATGTTCCGATAACATTTGTTTCATATGCAAGTATAGGATTATCAATACACCATGGTGTTCTAGCAATTGCAGCTAAATGAAATACACCATCAACTTCTGCAAAATGGTCGATGATATCGCTTAATTTACGTATATCGCAATTATAAAATATTGCTTTTTTATTTATATTTTTTTCAAATCCGGAAAGTAAATTATCCAATACGATTACGGTATGCCCCAAATCAATTAATTTATCAACTAAATGACTTCCTATAAATCCTGCGCCTCCAGAAACTATATATTTCATTTTATTGTATATAATAAACAATTATAATAAACAATTATAATAAACAATTATAATAAACAATTATAATTCCGAAGTTTTATGGGTTTACACGATTTCCTGCGACATCTTAGTTTCCTTGTTTTTTTATTCTTGCACTTCTGAGACCCCCTCCACTTACGATCCTGACAGTCTTCTTTGAATATGCGCCTCCTTCTTTTATAGAAGAAGGACTAGGAGTAGGAGTAGGCAAACTCAGACGACGTAGTACCACCGGAGTTTGGAGAGAGCCGGAGCTACTGCGGATTGTTGATTGATGGGGTTATCACTTACATTACATTCGGTAGGTTTCCCCAAATAATAATTTAACGCTCGATCCGCATTCTCAATAAGTACATATTCTTTCATTTCTTTAGATGCGTGTTTTTTCGTCATTATTTTTGAGATTTTATCTGCAGATTGACTTGCATATGTTTTGTTTCCACAAAATAGCGCCGGTTTGTGAACACATCCATATGAACCTTCACCTACAACATCCGATTCGGCCATTATTATTCGTATGATATAATATATTATCGAGAAACTTATTATCGATAATATATTTTTTTGCTGTATTTTTTGCTGTAATTTTTGCTTTATATTATTCATCGTCATCATCAATTTCATCGTTCAATATAACGGCTGTATCTATTTTTACGTTTTTATCCAAATACCGATACATACGACGTATATCCAATTTCGATATATTAT
>Ga0114970_10001673_pt1 | contig 16585 bp, 13 predicted proteins | sample M_140205_XF_Meta_FD_87030 | JGI IMG/M metagenome (GOLD analysis project Ga0114970, IMG submission 87030) | Freshwater microbial communities from Lake Montjoie, Canada to study carbon cycling - M_140205_XF_MetaG | ecosystem: Environmental > Aquatic > Freshwater > Lake | place: Lake Montjoie... | reverse complement strand
CTAAAATTAAGATTTGATACTAACCAAGTGCTCCATTGATTAGCGATTCGTTCTGTGTCGTGGGTATTGCGTTTCCAAAAAATAAAGTCAGTAAAAAAATCAAGACACTCTAAAGGAGAAACTATATAATTTTCCTTTATAGTCGAAGCTGAGGTGAAAAATATAATCTTTTTACCAAAAATCAGGTTATGTAAGCACATCCCTGCCGCTGGCAGGAGTCCAATCGAAAATCGGAAAAACAGAAAACGACTTTCAGTTGAATTCCGCCCATTTTTCCAATAAAAAAATGCTAAAATACCTGCGATAAAAACACTCACAAAAAAATAATTCGGTCGCAACCAAATGCTACAGGATAAAAAAAATCCTGATAAAATGGCATGGAAATTCTTATTTCCATTTTTTAAGATAGAGAATAAAAGTACAAGACTGATAAGAATAAAAAATATAGCGAGAGGCTCGGGAAAACCTGCTATACGATACATATCAAAGATGGAAATGGAAAAAGAAGGGTTTACAGTACTAAGTAAAAACATTACTGCTGGTATAATAGCCATGAGTGGAGATATAAAATAGCGAGAAAATTTATATATAGCTACAGGAAATAATGCCACCACTAAAAAATATCCCATAAAAGATTCGCCAAAAACAGCATATTCCAGAGAGCGGAAATATCTTAAACCGGGCATGTAATAAAAAACATCTTCAACTCCCTTCGTATACTCTATAAAATTTAACTCTGATAGATAACGGAATAACACTTTCCCAAATGCCGCATGTGTGAGTCCATCATTCCCGCCGGGAAAAACTAAAAAATGCCCAGGAGAATTTGTCGAGGCACCCTCAAAATACCAACCAAGTAGAACAAGTAAAAATTTGAAGCAGAAATCAACAGTAGAAAACTTAAATCCCACTAGCATAATAAGGAGTAAACCAAGAAACCTTAGCCACAAACTGACAGTTCTTCTGGAAAAATCTGTTTTTCCTGGGAGATATGTGAGCTCAAAGACTGGAGCCTTCCCCCCAAATGACGTAAACCATATTTTTGAGCCAAAATTATGTTGTTCTATTTTAAAATTTTTTGATGAACCACTAATTTCTGTTATATTCCCTTTATTATCCTCAAGCCAGACCGCCCCAGAATATAAAAATGATCCAAATTCCATATTTGGATTTATTTCATACATTAAATAAAAAGAAGGGTTCTCACGGGTTACATCATCATTAGAGCCTAATAAATGGAAAAATGGCATATCTTCTAATGTTAGAAGTTTCATTGCGCCTACTTGCGGAGAAACTGTAATATCAGAAACAAGTCGAGTATATTTTGCAGGACGCCAAATGGATTCAACACTTTTAGCCCAGAGTGCAGTAGGTTCTCCTGTCTTTAGCCAACAGCCAAAAACGGATGGATCGCACCAGGTTTGAGGAGGATGTGCTTGGAGAAATCTTTCATAAAAAATCTTTCGCAATGGAGATGGAAGATCCTTATACGTTCCTGTTTCTCCATTCACAGGAACATAAATTTGTTGTCCTTCTTCCATATATGTTGGTTGAAGGTATTTATAAGAAGCAAAAGAAATAAAACATGCAATAAATATCATGCTTCCCCATCTGGCTGCGCTATTTTTCCGAATGGTTCCAAATATGACAAATAAAACAAGAAAAATTGTAGCATGAATTTGAAACGGCTGAGTTATTGGTAGCTGGATTAAGCTAAGACCCATGAGAAAAAGTAGAAGTTTCATTCCATCCCATCCCTATATATAAATAAGAAAAATAGCGGCATATCGGTAGCGTTACTATCATCAATGTATCATATAAATGTCTAACTTAAGGAAAGAAAATTTTCTAAAATTTTAAGCCCGGAGGGGCCGCTTTTTTCTGGATGAAATTGGCATCCGAAAATATTTCCAGATTGAACGACAGCGGTGAAGCTATCTGAGCCAAAAGGTGCTTTGGCTACAATGCATTCTTCTTCTGTTGGGTGTGCACTAAAAGAGTGAACGAAGTAAAAGCTTTCGCTGGTTGGAATTTTATCTAAAATATTTTTAGACGAAAAAGAAATGGGGTGAGAAATTTGAAGAGGAAGCCACCCAATGTTAGGTTTTTTTAAAAAATTTCCTTGTGTGTCCATATCGGGTAGTTCTTTGATATCTCCTGATAAGATACTGAGTCCTTTTTCCTCTTTAAATTCAGTGCTTCGATCAAATAAAAGCTGCATCCCAAGGCAAATACCTAATAGGAATTTACCCTGGGATGCAAACTTTTGGATTGCTGTCACTAGCTGTTGCTGATGAAGTCTTTCCATTCCATAAGGAAAAGCGCCTACACCTGGTAATATAACTTTATCATACGTAGACAGTGATTCTGCCGTACTTATGAGCGCTGGCTGAGCGCCTACATGTTCAACGGCACGCATTAAACTTAATAAATTTCCAACTCCATAATCGATAATACCAATTTTCATGTTGTATGCCTTGAGTGACGAACCCAAATACCTTTACTTGCTAAATAGTTCTTTACAGCGGAAATGGTTGTTTTTTCATAATGAAAAAGATGAGCTAAGGCGATGGCATCAGCTCCACTCTTAATAGCATCATAAAGATGAGATAATTCTCCTGCCCCTCCAGAGGCGATAACGGGGACTGAGACTTTACTTGCAACAGACTGGATTAATTCGCAATCAAATCCTTCAGTCGTGCCCTCTCGATCAACTGAAGTAAGCAAAATCTCCCCCACCCCTAATGCAACGGCCTGCTGAGCCCATTCTACCACACTCTTGCCGCTTGGTTCGCGTCCATTATCGTAATAGGCTTGCCAATCATTATCTTCTCGTTTAGCTTCTATAGATAGGGTAATACTTTGTGAGCCAAACTGAGTTGCAAGTTGACGCAATAGCAGCGGATCTTTAATTGCAGCAGTGTTTATGGAAATTTTATCAGCTCCAGAATGAAAGGCCTGATTTGCATTATCTATGGAGCGAATCCCTCCGCCAACTGTGATGGGAATAAAGATGTTAGAGGTTGTTGACTCTATAATGCCAAGTATATTATTTCGCTCATAAAGACTTGCTACGATATCGATATAAATAATTTCATCTATGCCGCTTTTGTAGTAATAGCTTGCTCTTGTGGATGGATCTCCAATTACCTTCAAACCTTCCATTTGAACAGGTTTTACCAACGTGTTATTCTTTATATCCAATCTCGCAATTATACGTACTTGTTTAGCTCCCATAACTGAAGCTTTACCTTTCATTTATGCTTATGCGCTTAAAGCAAAGTGTGTAAAAAATTTGGAAGGAGACGAAAAAAGAGGTCCTTAAGAAAAAAATTTATATTATATATGCGCCCTCTGATAGATTATTGCGATCATATATGGTGTTTTTTAAAATCCATTTTTCTCCTTCTTTTTTCCAGAGATGTTCCGAACGCCAACTGTCTATTACTGTCCAAAATGTCCCTTCATCGATATTACAATACTCCAAAAATTCTCGAAAGTGCTTTTGAGGAAATTCTCCGTCATATTTTCTTATCAATGCAATTCCTTCTTCTCGATTAATTTTAGCGTCTCGAATTTCATGCGCTGCATCTGATGTTGCTCGCCCAATCCCAAACTTAATAAATCCTAAATAATAATGAAATCCGTCTAATTTATCATCTAAGCTTGCATACTTTGAATATGTCCCCTCACTTCGTGCAGAATTTGGTCGAAAACCAGTGTGTTCTCGGCAATAGTAATAATTCTCTTGTGGATCCCAGTGATGATAATAGCTGAGAAAATGGATCTCTGTGTTGTTTTTCTTTATTTTCTCATACGGTGGTGCAAGGTAAGGATGCAAATCTTGAGGTTTAACGCCATGTTTTATCCAAAATTCTGGTGGCAAGCCTGAAAAATAATGATTGTCATGATCAGCTACCTCACGAGTGGGGCGAAATGCATTTTTCATGTTGCCTCCATATTCAACCTCTCCATTCTCTCCATACATGATTAGAGAAATGTTGTGTTGTACGGCCATTCGTAACGGAAAATTAGTTTGCCCATATATAAAAGGTTGAAAATTGTCGCCTAAGTGAATAAACGATAGTTTAGTTAGCAAGCGATGAATATGTCCATTTGGTGTTCCGACAATATTATCGAAGCCAGAGTCGATAAAGTTTGTTAAGTTTTGTCTTCCAATTTCGGTTGCAATGTGTGGAGCCCATGTAACTGTTAATGGGTTCATTCCATATTTGGATTTCAATATATGAGCAACAAAACCACCGTCTTTTCCACCGCTACAAGGCACGAGTATGTCATAAGAGCCATCATCTTTTCTATGCTTATTACAAAGTGCTTGTAATTCTGCTTCTCGCTGTTCCCAATTTATTTGAGTTTTTTTAAATTCTGCAAATTGACAAGCGCTGCAGACTCCATCTTGATCAAAAATGATTCTAGGGCGTTGATTAGAAATCACACATTTTGTACAAAATTTTACCTGGGGGGGGAGATTGTATTTTGTTTGTGTATCTTTTTTTTCTATATGCATGGCCATTCCTTTAGTTATATTCTTTAGCGGGAACTCCGCAAACTTTTTGATTTTCTCGTATATCTCTAATTACAACGGAGCCTGCTGCTATTAACGCACATTTCCCTATCTGTATACCTTGAATAATGGAAGCTCCTGTGCCAATATGGCAAGAAATACCAATTTTTACATTTCCTGAAACAGTGACGCCAGGAGCAACATGCGTATAATGCCCAATTTCACAATCGTGGTCAATTGAACTATGAGTATTTATAATGACATTATCTCCAATAGTACTTCCGCATTGAATAATACTTCCTGCCATCGCCTGAAGCCCTTCTCCAATATGAACGTCGCTGGCTATATAGGCGGTAGAGTGGATAATGGAAAGAAAATCATATCTAAGCCGTTTGTAAGTAGTAAATACTTCTTCCCTCTGGTTCGTTGTTGCGGTTGAACCTATCCCATTTACCAGGACAGTTTGAGATGGCGGGTGTGTGAGTAACATTTCTTTTTCTTCAAAGACTGAAATTCCAGATATTTTTTTTCCTATCAAACTGGGGTTTTTCTCCAGAATCCCGTAAATCTCAATCTTTTGAGATTTTAAACTTTCGATCAATACTTTCGCATGACCTCCGCCCCCTATGATTAAAACTTTTTTCTTCATTAGTTCTGTACCTGCGTAAAGGAATTCATTTGGTAGTTTTTTAAAGATCAAAAAACTTCTTTTTTATAATTTTCGAAAGATTTGCATTTTTTAATTCTGATTTTATTTTTATGGATGTTTTGTCATTAGAGTAAAGTAATTTTGTTTGATTTAGATTTTTTCTAAATTCATTAGATAAAGATTTTTCGATATTTGCAATGATGCTGTCTTTTTCCCCGTTGCAGCTAAGAATTGATGTTGCATGCAGGCGACCTGCTTGCCGGGTTCCAATATTTACAGTCGGTTTGTGGAAATAAGGGACTTCAATGATCCCACTTGAAGAGTTTCCTATCGCGACGTCAATAAATTGCAAGCTGCTTAGATAATTTAAATCTCCTAACGAAGTATAGGAAATGGCACGATGTGAATTTTTACTTATATATTGGTCAATTTTCCCATTTATAAACCGACCTGATTCATCAGCATTCGCTTTTGTAAAAATAATTTTAGCTTCCGGAAAATAATCAAGTGATTCAAGTATCGAAATGATCTCTTGTTCGCTTTTCTCTATTTCCAATGTTGCAGGCAAATAAGTAACTAAAAAATTCAATTGACCAAATTTAAAGTTTATTTTCTTTTCTAAGTCAGATAGGGTCAAAAGCTGTGTTCGAGAAATTCGCTCTAATCCTGGCGTACCAAAATTAAACACACGATCTGGTTGTTCTCCGAGTTGGATTATCCTCTTGCGATACGAATCTGCTGCAACAAAGTGTAAATGGGCCATTTTTGTAATCGAATGTCGGATTGCATCATCGATAGCTCCTTCCGATAATTCTCCTCCATGGATATGGGCGAGTGGAATTTTTTGAACTAGAGCTGTTTGTGCCACAGCAAGTGCTTCAAATCGATCTCCCAAAAGGACGATGATATCTGGCTGCAATCTTGCAAATGCATCTGCAAATCCAATGACACAAAGACCGATAGATTTAGCCGTTCCAATTGAGGAGTCACTGGACAAAAGAATTTCTACTTTCTCTGAAATTTTGAATCCATCTTCTTCAATTAATTTATATGTATACCCAAACTCTGGAGAAAGATGCATGCCTGTGACGATAAGCAAAAGCTCTAAATCTTCATCCTCTTGGAGTTCACGCATAAGCCAGTAGAGGAGACCATATTCTGCGCGACTACCTGTTATAACGGCTATTTTTCTTTTTGGAGGATTCACGAGGTGATCTCTTTCTGCTGCTGTGAATTTTTAGGAGAAATCTGAAGGAAGTCCGCAAAAATTTCCCACCCAGCCTTTTGGGGAGAATTTTCTATTTTAATATATTTTTTTTGATATTCACTATATCGACTTTCGTCTATTTTAAGCTCTTTCTCCCAGTTCGTGTATTCTTTTTTTTCGATTTGAATAATTTCCCGCCCCAAAGCATGAGCCATCTGCTCTATTTCTGATTGAAATGAAATATTTTTTAATAAGTATTGATCTGTAATGAGGGAAATTGGCTTTCGGAATAAAACTGCAAAATTGATCGCAGTGCTAGAATGTGCTAAAATAAGCTTAGATCTTTGAATTAATTCAATGCTTTTTCCGGAAAAAATCTCATATCCGTCAAAACAGTCTTTTTTTGTATGATAATCGGCATGAGGATGGGCTGCAATTACTATTTTTACCTGAAATATCTTTTCTAGATAAGAGAATAAATCCCGTAAATTTTGATAATACGGCCCAGCAGGTGCAGGCGATTTATAGCCTAAGATTTCCCATTCAAAGTGGTAAGGAAGATACTGATCAAGGAAGACGATTTCATTTTTTTCCTCAGCAGGCCTATTTTTTGCCCGGAGGAAACTATCGTAGTCAAATGAATGAATAAAAATTTTCTGTGTAGACTTCTTTATAATTGGGGAGTGAAGATTTGAGGCGTTTCCTCCGAGGATAATAAATGAAGCCCCCTTTTTGATAGAAAGCATGTGAGAAGGAATCTTAGCATAGATAAAATTAATAAAGGAAGAGGGGTGTTTATAAAAAAGAGTTACTCCAAAGTTTATTTTTTCAAGCCAAGATCTCTTTTTTTGTAGACCTGGTCTTGGAAGGATATTTTGATTTCCAATCCCATAAAATAAATTTTGTTTATCAAACAGTTTAAATATTGATTTTGTTTTTAGGTTAAATGGAAAACAAAGCAAAACACAGTCTTGACAAGTTAAATTTTTAACAGCAGATTTAATTTGTGTAAATTCTTTGAATTGGATGATATTTGGGAAAACCTCTCTTGGCACCTGGTGTGTGGAAAAATGATGGTGAGGGGAAAAAAAAGCAGTTAAATCAAACACAGCAACATCAGCCCCTCGATCTATCAATGTTTTTATACCATATCTAACATAGTCTCGTTCTGTAAAAATAGACTCTACAACGTAAATAATTCGAGAGATATTGGGTTTCGATAGCATATTTTTGTCTTTTAAAAAAAGTTAATCTGCGATTTTATGATATAACTTTTCGTATGAATCTACCATTTTTTCTAATTGAAAATGAATTTCTATTCGTTCTCTTGCGAGAGTTCCTAGCTTTTTCCGATTAACAGCGGGCATATTTATCATCGTTATAATTGCTTGTGATAATGAGGGGGCATTTTTTATTGGGACTATAAATCCAGTCTCTCCTACGATGATTGGGGCGTCACCAGCTTCTGTTACAACACAAGGAATTCCACAAGCCATTGCTTCAGCTACGACATTTGGGAATGCCTCTGCTTCACTACTTAAAGTCAAGAAATCCATGATTTGATATAATTCATTAACATCATTTCTCTTTCCGAGCATTCTGACGTTCTCTATTAAATTGTTTTGTTTTATCCATAGTTGTAATTTTTGATTCTCCGCTTCCATATCTTTGCCAACTAAAAGCAGTGTGAAGTCAATTTGGTTGGATTTTACGATCCCAAGCGCTTTTAGTAAATTCTGGTGATCTTTTGCAGGATCGAATCTTCCTACACTTCCGATAATAATCCGATCCTTTTTTAAGGACAGCTGTTCTAAAAGTGCAGGTTTTTTCTCACAGTGTGGATTAAATTTAATTAAATCATACCCATTATAAATAACGACGGAGGATTTTTTTTTATAACCAATTGATAGATGGACTTCTTTTGCTTTTTTCCCACAAAAAACAATTTTCTTAGGAATAAAAGAAAACAATGCACTTATTCGATTTAAAATAATGCTAAGCTTAGAGGCTGTCTTCCATGGAAGGAGTGTATTGTGAATACTCCAAATAATATTTCGATATCCAATTATATAGGTAAATATGGTTAAGAAATTTGCATGATATAACCAGCTGTGAATTATATTTGGTTTTTCTAGAGAGAGGATTTTCCACAATTCCCATAATTGAAATGGGGCCTTTTTTTTCATAGATAGAGAGTATACTTTTAAACCTTTTTCTACAAGAAGGGGTCCGTAATAGCCCAAGTCGCGTAAAGACACGACAGAATGTTCATATTTCTCATGGTTGGAGTGCGTAGCAAAGTCAAATAGAATTTTTTCTGCGCCACCACTATCTAAACATGTAATTAAGTGCAGAACTTTTGTTTTCAAAGAGCTCACCTCTCCCCAGGAATTGGAACTTTCTTTTGAAGAAATTTTTTCCTAAGATTTGTAAAAATAAGCTGTAAAGAAAAAATAGGGTGAGTAATAATTTTAAAAAAACCAAGGAGAAAGTTTTTTTTGGAAGAGACTAAATAGATTCCAAGCAGAGCGGTATATGATTTTATTTTCCTCTGTTTTTTTTCTCTCCCAATCGCTGGATTATCTGTTTGCTCCCAAAATGTTTCAAGAATGGAAATGTTTTCTGAGCAAGCAAGCTCTTTTTGGAAAAGCGAAATATTTTCAGCATGTTGTCTATATAGGCAACATACATCTTGTATCGCTATAACTTGATATTTCAATGCAATTGCGGAAAAAATGTAGAAATCTTCGGATTGTTTATAAAACTCAGGAATTCCACCAACTTGATGATAAATATCTCTTCGGATGATGGCGGAAAGCAAGGGGATAAAGTTGTCGCTCAAAAGATATTCTTTTATGATATTACCTTCGGGTAAAGGTCTTCCTATATATTCATGTGCATATTCTCTGTTGTTATATCTTCCGCCTAAAATTTTGGCCCGCGTATAAATCAAGCCGATATTTGTATCTGCTGCCTTAGCAGCCAATACTTGCGATTGGAGTTTGTGAGGAAGCCATACGTCATCGCAATCTAAAAAAGCAATCCAGGCCCCGTTTGCTTTTTCTACAGCTAGGTTGCGAGCCATTCCTAGTGGTGTATGGGTCAATGCGTAAAAGTACTGAATTCTCCGGTCTTGGAACGATTTGACGATATCTCGACTTGAATCTGTAGATTGATTATCCCAAAAAATTAATTCCCAATTATCATATGTTTGTTGCATTACGCTTGCAATTGCTTCGTTTAAAAAACGATCGCTATTATAGCAATTCATAATAATACTAATCAATGGATCAGCTAACGATTCCATATTAAATTTTCTTTTCATTTTGTGGGTTGCATAAAGATAAACTGTACCCAAAAAGAATTTGTCCAATGACAGAAATTAAGGCAGAGTAATGAAATGCAGAAAGAAGAAAAATTCCCAGTGGAAATAGGGTTTTTTTATTTATTTTTGAAAGTGTAAATATAAGAGTAAGTAGAACTCCGGTTATGCCAAGTGTATATGCTTGGTCCAGCCACCCAAAATCTCCGCCATAAGCGCCATTTACAAGGGAAGCATTTCCAAATAAAATTTCCCAAGTTGGATTTTGGCTTTGCATTGCCGTGGTGAGTAAATTTTCTACTTGCGATTTTTTATCCGCCCATAGAAACTGAATGTAATCAGTAGATATTTTTGTGAAAAAAACGGAAATAATTTTTTGTATTCCTTCTCCAAAAAAGGAAAATGAAAAGAATGGCATTGCATAAAAAATGACTATGCTTGTGACAAATAATAGCCGATATATTTTCTTCCACTGGGAAAAAAAATATAAGAATAACCCAAAAAATCCAACGCCGGATAGCATTGAGACAATAGCTGTGGTAGAGAGATATTGAGTAAATTTAGATAAAGGGAAATAATTTTGGTGCGCTGTTGCGTAACTTAATGAAATCAAGAGAAGGATACTCGTAACAGAAGCGTTCGAACCAATGCTGTAAGGGCGTTGATAAAAACCGAAATAGGCAGTTTTCCCTGTACTGGTTGCAAAATTGGGAAAAACATTCAAGTCACTCGGACTGATTACGGTGTTAATAAGTAGTGCTTCTGCTAATATTGCAGTTGAAATGATGATGCAAACGTAGTTGAAATTGATTGAAAATAGTGGATCAATTGATTTGAAAACTAAATAGAAAAAAAAGAAGCCGAAATAGACTCGAAAAATCTGTATGCAGGTGATCAGAGGAATATCGATTAATTTTAAAAAGAAAAAAGTGATAACAAGTAAGCCAAATAATATGTCAAAATAAGTAAGGTGGATGTTTTTTATCAGGAAAATGAAGAAAACAAAATAGAGAGGGAATGTTAGATATCCGCCTATATAGGGAAATAAGAACGAACAGAGGATAAATAATGGAAAAAGGTTGAATTCATATAAATATGATCCATATCCCGCTTGGATTTTTCGATTTTCTATTGACATTTTTCCTCACTCGTGAAGCAAAGGTCTTTGGAAAAGTTTATTGCCAAATTTTCCATGGGGCTTCTTTGCGGCTCCATAAATCTTCCAAGTATTGACGATCACGCAATGTGTCCATGCATTGCCAAAATCCTTCGTGATGATACCCGGCAAGCTGCCCATCTTTGGACAGTTGCTCGAGAGGGTATCCCTCTAAAACATTGTCTTCCCCATCCAAATAATCAAAAATTTGAGGCTCAAAAACAAAAAATCCACCGTTGATCCAGCCTTCATCTGTGTGTTGTTTTTCGCGGAAGTTGGTGACTAAATTTTGGTTATTAAACCCCATGACACCAAATCGCGCTGTAGGGCGAACGGCAGTTACCGTCGCGATTTTCCCATGTTTATAGTGGAATTCGAGTAGGTGTTGAATGTTAATGTTTGCTACCCCATCTCCGTAAGTGAGCATAAAGGTGCCTTGATTGCGAAGTATGTCCTTGAGTCGAAACAGGCGTCCACCCGTCATGGTATCCATGCCTGTTTCGAGTAGTTGAATGGACCAATCTAGTGTTGGTGTATTGAGATACTCTGTAGACCCTGTTTTTAGATTGATCTTTAAATTGCTATTTAAAGTATAATAGTTCAGGAAGTAATTTTTAATCACATCCCCTTTATAACCCAACGGCAGAATGAAGCTATTAAACTTGTAAGTAGAATAGATCTTCATGATATGCCAGAGGATGGGATTGTTTCCTATCGTAACCATTGGTTTAGGGCGTATGCTGGTTTCTTCTCCAAGCCGAGAACCAAGACCTCCGCATAGAATAACGACATGCATGTGGATCTCTCTTACTTTATGTAATGTGTTTACGAATGCCTACTGGCACATATTGTGCTTCTTGTAGTTTTCCGTAAGGTAGGCCATTTTTTCCATTATGTTTGTAGAAAGAGGGTACTCTGGCAGCAAGTGCAGAGGATTCTCGTATTGCCTGTAAGCTTTTATCATATTCAAAAGGAACTATATTTTTTATCTCAAACCATGTGGATAAAGAGTCAATGGTCAGGTTCCAGCCCTTCGACGGTTCAAAATACCAGTCTTTTTCTTTGGCTAGGCTAGTTGTAACCAGTAGAGAGCCGCCTGGTTTTACAACACGACAAAACTCTTTTACACTGCCGGGCATAGCCTCATATGTATTATGTTCAAAAGCGGAGACGGAAATGAGGAGATCAGCAACGTTATCTTTTAGCGGCATATGATTAAATTCACCTCGAACGAATCGAATTTCTCCAAAGTGAGAATGATCTCGAAATTTTTCAACTATGTTAGATAGATTTACGTGGTTTCGAAGTTGGGATCGCAATAAATAGTAAATAAAATCAGGCTGTTGAAGTGCGCGTAAAAATTTCCTGATAGATAAAAAAGAGGAGGTGTTCCTGGCTTTTTGCCCGTAATGCATGAACTGCATGTACTCGTGAGTTTTTCCGGCAAAGCCTTCTTGTTCTTCTTTTATAGTGAAGATGTTTTTTGTTAGGGGAGGTGTTTGACGATGAGTGAAGTCGAGGCTTATTATATTATAACCAAGGCTTGCAAGTATAAACTGAGCAACTCCAAGGCCAGCCCCTGCATCAATAATGACAGAACCGCGAGGTAGAGAGATCTCCCTTATAGAGGTCAAAATCCAAATGAGATCTAGGTCATAGTGCCAGCCGTTTGACCAATTTAAGACAGAAAGCCAATGGTCAATTGTTTGCAAATCCTGAGTTCTCTTTAGAAAAGATGGGTCTAGCACCTGAATTTGATTCATACCTCGTTCTCCAGCACTCCATAGGGTCGATGGTGCATTTTAGAATAAAAACCTGGCTCTCATTCTATAGATAATTTGAGGTTAAAGAGACAATAAAATACAAAGGAGGTTTATTTTTTATGGGATAGGCATTGTCTTCGCTACTTCCTACCAGTTACGCCACTGTAGTGCCCCCCCTTTCTTACCGGACATCTTAGTCGGTCCTTAGAACTAGTCGTACGACTATGAATACGACTAGTTCTAAGGGACCTCGAGTCAAGGTAATAACCTCTGTAGAGCGAAGACGCCGTTGGGCACTAAAAAAAAGACAAATTGTTGAGGAAAGTTAGCATCGACAGGGGTTGGAAGCGTCTTTACTGCCATTAATGATGCGGTGAGTTGTCCCAAATTTGGATATCAAGCCCGACATCGAGGGCCCCCGTCTGCGCTTTTTTTGATGCTAGCTTCATAGCTTAAAATTACCATAATAATTTCTGTTTTGATTCCTTGGCGGTCTTGGGTGGCAACGCGGAGATAGGGGTTCCTCTATTATACTCCCCCCGTTTTCCTTTCGACGAAGACCACATTGGGTACGGCTTCGATCTTTTGGATGACACGGTGGAGTTGGTCTAAATTGTGGATATCGAGCTCGAAATCGAGGATCCCCATCATTGTGGGCGAGACTCGGACTTGAGCTTTTTTGATGTTAGCGCCGCATCCAGAAATCGCAAGGGTTATTTCCGCGAGGATTCCTTGGCGATCCTGGGTGACTACGCGTAGGTAGGCGTTATGAGTATCTCGCGCTAGTGTTGGATCAGACCACCGCACATCCACGCGACGAGCAGGATCCAGGTCGAGGGCTCGTGGGCAGTTATCTCGATGGATAGACACCCCTCTCCCACGAGTAATAAACCCGATCACCGATTCTCCCGGGAGGGGCGAGCAGCAGCGCCCAAAGGTGACCAAGATATTGTCGAGTCCAGACACCAGGACGCCCGAGATATTTTTCTTGCTACTCTTTTGAGGGGCCGATGCGGGGGCCTCCATGGGTACACTTCCCGGCATCAGGCGCGCGCGTGAGGCATCCTCTGCAGGCGGAAATGTTCGAGTTAACAAATCTTTGGGATTCACCTGTCCATACCCAATGGCGATGAAAAGCTCATCCACAGAGCTTTCTTTCCCTCCCTTTACGAGCTTCTCTATTTGTCCCGTGCGACAGAGAGCTTCATACTCCATCCCCCGTTTCACCAGCTCGTGGAGCAAGAGATCTTTGCCCATTTGAAGGCTTTTTTCTCGCTGTTCCGCCCGCAAATGAGAGCGGATTTTGTTGCGAGCTTTCGAGGAGATAACAAAATTGAGCCAATCTTTGCTGGGAGTTTGATTCGCAGAGGTGAGTACCTCCACGATATCTCCGTTGGAAAGCTTCCCTCGCAAAGGCAAAATACGACCATTCACCTTCGTCGTCGTTGTATGAAGCCCCACATCCGTGTGCACCGCAAAGGCAAAATCCAACGCGGTAGCCCCTGCAGGCAACTGCACCACATCCCCTTTGGGGGTAAAGACAAAAATTTCTTCTTCGAATAGATCGAGCTTTACCGCAGCTAAGAACTCGTTGGGGTCTTTTACATCTCGTTGAAGCTCCATCATGTGCCGCAGCCAAGAAAAGCGCTCTAGATCGGTGGCGGCCTGAGGCGTGCTGCTGCTGCGTTCTTTGTAACTCCAGTGAGCGGCAATCCCGTATTCGCAGATGTGATGCATCTCTTTCGTGCGAATCTGGATTTCCACCGGCATCCCATTGGGGCGTATGATGGCTGTATGAAGAGACTGGTATAAGTTGGCCTTGGGCATGGCGATATAGTCTTTGAACCGACCCGGCATGGGCTTCCAGACCGCATGTAGCACCCCTAGGGCCTCGTAGCATTCCTTCACAGAATCCACGAGAATCCGAAAGGCAAAGAGATCATAGATGTCTTCAAAAGCCAGCTCTCGATCCACCATCTTCTTATAGATGGAATAGAAGTGCTTTGGTCTTCCGTATACAATCGCGCCCTTGAAATGATACTTGGTGAGCTCTTTCTCAAGAGTCTCTTGGATTTCCCGTATGGCCGCTTCTCGCTCCTGTTTTCGGGCCGCCACTTTCTTGGAAATCTCTCGGTAGATTTGGTTCTTTGTTTCCTTCAAGCAGAGGTCTTCGAGCTCGCTTTTGAATCCATAAATCCCCAGCCGGTTTGCCAAAGGCGCGTAGATCTCTAACGTTTCTTCTGCAATGCGTCGTCTTTTCTCGGGAGCCAAGGAACCTAAGGTTCGCATATTGTGGAGTCGATCTGCTAGCTTGATCAAAATCACGCGCAAGTCCTTGGCCATGGCCAGTACCATTTTGCGGAAGTTTTCCGCCATGCGCTGTTGGCTCGAGCTAAAGCTGATTTTTGCGATCTTGGTCAGGCCTGCCACGAGGGTGGATACGGTCTTGCCAAATCGCTTCTCCACCTCTTCGATGGGAACGTCCGTATCTTCCACGATGTCATGAAGGATGGCCGCAATCAAAGTTGGCGCATCTACCTTAAATTCGGTAAGAATCGAGGCCACGGCCAGGGGATGCAGAATATAGGGCTCCCCGGAGACGCGGATTTGTTTCGCGTGTTTTTCGGCAGCAAACTCGTAGGCTTCTCGAATGGAAGCCAACATGCTTTCATCCGTCAGATAGGTGCGAACCGTAGTCAGTAATGTTTCAAACTCATCAGCTGGGTTTGGGATCTGAGAAGGAGCCATATTGCACCTTTATTGCCTGAATCACAGGGTCCATATCAAACTCTTGCAATAGCTGCTTGCAATGTGCAAGTCCTTGTTCATAGGACAATCGAGCCGGTTGATGTTCTGCAATCACCTGGCACAAATCTTGGTAAGCTGTTTCAAGGCTGTCGTTAATGATAAAGTATTGAAAACTCTCGCATTGTTCGATTTCCTGTCGCGCATTTTGGAATCGAACCCAGTTTTTTTCTGGTGTGTCGCTTTGTCGGGCGGATAGTCGGTCCCACAGCGTTCGCATCGAAGGAGGGCAGATAAAAATGGCTCTGGCGGCTGGAATCTTTTTCCGAACTTGTTGCCAGCCTTGTACATCGATTTCCAGCAGAGGCGCGCATCCCATCTCTTGGATGCGGTCTAGTTCCAGCTGACTGGTTCCGTAGTAGTTACCATGGACGTGAGCCCACTCCAGCATGGCACCTTGTTCGATAAAATTTTTAAAGGTGGCTTCCGTAACAAACCAATAGTCTTCCCCATTTTTTTCTCCTGCTCGTTGAGGACGAGTGGTCTTGCTTATGGATAAGCAGAAGTGGGGGTGACTGGCAATGAATCGACGATTTAGGGTGGTTTTTCCCGCTCCCGAAGGGGCAGCCACTACGTAGAGTTCAGCTGGAAGGTGCACGAGATGCGTTCCTTTTTGACGGGGTGGTGGAGGGACTCCATAGGTCTGTCTGAGTTTTGTTTCCCTCCTCGAGGTGGCATAACCTCAAAATCCCTGCTCTCATCGGCAGATAGGCGGAGAAACTTCAAAAAATCTACGACAGGCGACTATGCAGGCTCTACGTGTAAGGGTCTCCTTTTATACACTGCTTGTGAGCCTCTGGCTAGGGTGTGGCAGGGGGGAATCCGAGGATCCCCTGCCAGACACCGGGGCGGAAAAGGGGGCTGCCAGTTTTCTTGTGGGGCTTGCTCTGTCCCAAGCGGAGATCCAAGAAGACGTTGCCGTCGTCCAGAGCGAGGAATCGGTGGAGTGGCACCCGATTGAAAACACGGGGATTTCTGAGGCAGAAGCCCAGTGGTGGGATGCTAAAAAGAAACCCAGTGGGGATCTTTCCTTGGGTAAGTTGGTCGGAGCCTCTCGAGCGAGCTGTCGGACCCTCGTTAAAAAATGGAAAAACGCGGGCCATCTTCACTTCATCGAAGCCAACGATACGTATCTATTGTTCCGCTCTCCGCTTCCTG
>Ga0114970_10001666_pt1 | contig 16618 bp, 12 predicted proteins | sample M_140205_XF_Meta_FD_87030 | JGI IMG/M metagenome (GOLD analysis project Ga0114970, IMG submission 87030) | Freshwater microbial communities from Lake Montjoie, Canada to study carbon cycling - M_140205_XF_MetaG | ecosystem: Environmental > Aquatic > Freshwater > Lake | place: Lake Montjoie... | reverse complement strand
GAAACCCTTGGTTTAGTTGGTGAATCTGGCTGTGGTAAAACAACTCTTGGAAGAGCCTTGCTACAATTAATTTCTGCAAGTTCAGGTAGCATTTATTACAAAGACGAAAACTTGGGAAATATTAGTGCTAATAGAATGAAAAATTTGCGAAAAGAAATGCAATTAATTTTTCAAGACCCCTACTCTTCTTTAAATCCGCGCATGACTATTGGAGATGCTATTGCAGAACCTATTTTGGTACACCAATTAGCCCCAAATGCAAAAGCCCGAAAAGAAAAAGTAGTTGAACTGCTTGAACAAGTGAATCTTTCTGCCGATCACTACCATCGATACCCGCACGAGTTTAGTGGCGGACAAAGACAACGAATAGTAATAGCAAGAGCTTTGGCTGTAAAACCTAGTTTTATTATTTGCGATGAAAGTGTGTCGGCTTTAGACGTTAGCGTTCAGGCGCAAGTATTGAATTTATTAAATGATTTAAAACAAACCTATCAATTCACTGCTGTATTTATTTCGCACGATTTATCGGTGGTTCGCTATATCAGTGACAGAATTATGGTGATGAACCAGGGAAAGATGGTGGAAATAGGTTTGGCAAATGAAGTCTACCAAAATCCGCAATCTGACTATACTAGAAAATTGATTGATTCTATTCCAAAAGCGCATGTTTCGGCTTAAAGCATTGGTTAATCAACGTAATTCAAAAAAATCAGCCTTTTGCGTAGTTTTAACTTGGCGTTTTAGCTGCAATTCCATACCTTCGCCCACTTCTAAATTCATGCCGTAACATGAAGCGAGCTGCCCTGTAAGGCGGCAGCAAACTGAATGTGGCTATCATTTAAACAAGGAATAGACACATGAAACTATCACAATTTAAGTTTGACCTCCCGTTAAACCTTATTGCCCAAAATCCAACAAAAAGAAGAGAAGACAGCCGAATGATGGTTGTTGATCGTAAAACTGGGCATATGGAAAACAAGTATTTCCGCGACATCTTAGAATACTACGATGACAAGGATGTTTTTGTAGTGAATAACACCAAAGTATTTCCGGCAAGAATGTACGGCCGCAAAGAAAAAACAGGTGCTAAAATTGAAGTTTTCTTATTACGCGAATTAAATAAACCCAACCGTTTATGGGATGTAATTGTTGATCCCGCAAGAAAAATTCGTGTAGGAAACAAACTTTATTTTGGAGATAACGAAGAACTTGTTGCAGAAGTAATTGACAACACCACTAGCCGCGGACGTACCATTCGTTTTTTATGGGACGACGACGACGAGAGCTTTAAAAAAATGTTGGAATTTTTAGGAGAAACTCCTTTACCTAAATACATCAAACGCAAACCAGACGAAGAAGATAAAGAACGTTACCAAACTGTTTATGCTAAGCATGAAGGAGCTGTTGCAGCGCCAACTGCTGGTTTGCATTTTAGTAAGGAATTAATTAAACGTTGTGAAATTCAAGGTATTCGTTTTGCAGAAGTAACCTTGCATACTGGCCTAGGCACTTTCCGCCCTATTGAAGTAGAAGACTTAAGCAAACACAAAATGGATGCTGAGTACTACCAAATTAATGAGGAAGCTTGCAAAATTGTAAACAAAGCAAAAGAAACTGGAAAACGTATTTGTTCTATTGGAACTACTACCATGCGTGCTATGGAAAGTAGTTTTACTGCAAACAAATTATTAAAATCAAGCGAAGGTTGGACCAACCATTTTATCCACCCTCCTTATCATTTTAATGTTGCTGATAGTTTGGTTACAAATTTCCATTTACCTAAAACTAGTTTGTTAATAATGACTTGTGCTTTTGCAGGGTATGATTTAGCAATTGAAGCGTATAAAAAAGCAATCAAAGACAAATACCGTTTCTTTAGTTATGGTGATGCTTTATTGATTGTGTAATTGTTAATACAAAATCTCATTCAAATACAAGGCCTCAGCATATTGCTGGGGCTTATTTTTTGGGAGGCCAATAATCTTGGGGCAGCATATCTCCAATTTTTCCAGCCCATGACCAATAACCATTTACAATAAGCTTGTTAACAGGAAAATAACTCCCATTATAAATGATATTAATTTCTGTATTACCTACATTAGAGAGTTCAGATACAGTAGGCCTATTATTCATAAAATTAAGGTTATTCAGATTGTTTTGGTTCGCTATTGGCATTCCCTTTTTAAAATAGGATATATGTAAATTTTCGGAGAATTGAAGACCTAGTGTAACACTATCAATTAAATAAACAATACTATCTCTTGGCATAATATTATCATCGATTGAACTAATAAAATCAGGACCCTTCATCACCGATTTGAAATAAGAGAGGCTATCGTATTCCTTAGTTCTTTTTGAAATTGTAGCAAGCACATTAGACAAATCTCCACTAAGTGAAGACTTTGATAATTGTGCTTTATAAATGGGAGCAACCCTTCTTTTTTCTAGGTTATAAGTATTGATAGTTTTTTTTACTTCAAAATTATTTTCTACTAAGGAGTTTTTAAAAAGACTCCGCATAAAATGCATTAATGAACCATTATATGCATTTACCCTATTTGTTAGCCATTTTTTATTTAATCCTTTTTTTGTTGATTCCATTTCTTCAAAAAAAGGATAGCCTTGGTAGATAAAAATATACGAACTGAAATCATATTCGAATCGTACCAAATCATATTTTAAAAAATACCCTAGCGAATTATTTTCTATTACTAATCGATCTAATGAAAAAGCTTCTAGTTTGTTTTTCTTTTTATCATACCTAAATTTTATGGCGTCGGTATTTATCAACTTGCAATCATTGGCATATTCAGATGTTCCAATAAAGAACTCTAAAAATAATTTTCCCCATTTAGCCCAACCATCTTTATCAAAAGGCGCAACAATTACTTCTGCTAATTCTTCGGTTTTGGGCGATAATTGCACTACAAGATCATTGGTTAAATTCGACGTAGAGATATTGATGATTTTTGGTAAAAACCCAATGCAAGAAACCACCAATTCGTATCTGCCAGGTGCGAAGTTTGCAATTTTAAAATACCCATTTTCATTAGTAATAGTCCCTTTCGAGCTATTATTGAAGTAAACATTGGCGGATGCGATGGGTAAATTATTATCAGACCCAACAACCTTGCCAGATATGCTAAATTGTGCATGAGTAACCACAAAAAAGAATGAAATAGTAAACAAAAAAGAAAAACGTAAAAACATTACGAAACTTTTAGTTACCCAATATTAACGGATTTAAAAACAAAAGCCGCTGAAAATTCAGCGGCTTTTATAGCTATTTTACAAAAACTACAACCCAAATAATCCAGTATTTAACAGTTGCAATGTTTTAGTTTTATATGCACTTGGCAATAAAATGGAAATATTATGATGGCTCCCTCCATAACTAACCATCGTTACAGGCACTTCTCTAATTGCATCAAACAATTTCATTAACACATCATCTGTTTGCGCAATTTCATTACCTACAATAGAAACAATAGACTGTTCTTTTTCTACTTCTACCGTTCCAAATGGTTCTAATTCTTTGATTATTTCTGCCAGTGCAAAATCTGAATCGATGGTAACAGAAACTGCTACTTCGGATGTAGTAATCATATCTATTGAAGTGCGATATTTTTCAAATACTTCAAATACTTTCCGCAAAAAACCATAAGCCAATAGCATTCGGCTACTTTTTATTTTAATAGCAATAATGCCATCTTTTGCAGCAACGGCTTTAACGCCAACACTTCCAGCTTCTTTGGTAATAACTGTTCCCGCTGCTTCTGGCTGCATAGTGTTTAATAATTTCACTGGCACATTTTCTTGTTGTGCTGGCCAAATACAAGTTGGGTGTAAAATTTTTGCGCCGAAATATGCTAACTCAGCAGCTTCATCAAAACTCAATTGTTCTATAGCAACCGTTTTGCTTACAATTCGAGGATCATTATTGTGCATACCATCAATATCTGTCCATATTTCACAAACAGTTGCTTTAATTGCTGCAGCAACTAATGAAGCAGTATAATCACTTCCGCCACGTTTTAAATTGTCTACTTCTCCGCGAATATTTCTACAGATATATCCTTGTGTAATAAAAATATTTTTATCGGTATGTGCCGAAAGTATTGCTGTTAATTTTGAACGAATAGCAGGTAAATTAGGTTCTTCATTTGCATCAATACTCATGAATTCTAGTGCAGGCAATAATAAATGGTCAATGCCTTGCTCTTCGAGGTATACACAAAAAAGTTTGGTGCTCATTAACTCCCCTTGCGCTAAAATATCTTTGTTCAATGCTTCGCTAAAAGAAATACGCAGAATGATATTTAAAAACTCAAAATGTTCTGATACTATGGCATTTGCTTTTTCAATATTAGCAGCCTGCTTAACTAAGTCAAGCACAAAACTGCGGTAATGCGCCTCTAGTGCATCAATCTTTTGTTTGGCAGCTATTCTATTGCTTTCTGCAAGGCTATTGCTAATTTCAACCAATGAATTAGTGGTGCCACTTAAAGCACTTAATACCACTATTTTTGATTCTGCATCCTTGGTAATTAATTGTGATACTTGGTGCATACGCTCTGGCTTTCCAACACTGGTTCCACCAAACTTCATTATTTTCATTTCTTCTCTATTTATAAAAATTAAAGGTCGAATTCATTTAAAAGACAGGATTCAATAGGCTTCCTTTGATTGGATGCAAATGTACAAGTTGAAAATAAATTTACAGCTAGTATTTTGTTAACGAATGTTAGTATTAAGAAGCTGATTGTTATTGTCCAAAAGGCTTTTGATTTGCACAGTTGGCATTAGGCCCTTGATTTACTATTAAATAGTTACAGAAATATTGGTAAAAATCATACCGATACTTGGTATTGTCTGAATGGTTTGTACCACACTCTAATCCGCCATTAATAACATTAACTACTGCGCCAAAACCTGCAATTCTATTGGCGGCTATATCTCTAGCATTCGGCTGCCAGTTACCAGTAATAATATCATGACAAGACGGTTTGGGATATTGCGTACTCATCCAAAACCATATAGCAGAAGCAAAACACAAAACAGGGTCTTGTAATAATAAATCAGGATTATTCAAGAGCACTTGTTTGTTTGAAAAATAGGCTTCGCTAAATTGTCCATAATTGTAATTCCAACTAAGTTGCAATGGACCTCTCCCATGATATGATTTTCCTTCAATTGGCATCCAATTTCTACTATTAAAATCACTGTATTGGTTGTTGTTGCCTGGAAATCCATTTTCTTGAACAAAATACAAACCCCATTTAATATCGCCTCCAGGTGCACCATCCCATCCACCATTTGTTTCGTGCGAGATATTGGCTAAGAAAGCCGCCAGTTCGCGTTTTTGCGTTGACTCGTCTCCTTCTGATAAAAATTTTGGGAATAATTTTGCAGCTGCAATAAATGCTTTAAAACTATAAAATTCTGTATGAGGCAACCCTTTAAAACTTGAGTCGGGATACTTAGAAATATTAAACCGATTGGGAAATAAAAACGCCCATTTTTTAGCTGATAAAAATTTAGACACATTGGTTCTAGTGTTAGTAGCATCAATTACGCTATTAGTATTTTGAACCTTAACTGTTGTATTATTTTGTTGACTAAAAATCAAAATAGGAATCATACAAAATAGCAAAACAATAAGTAGGTATTGTTTCACCCAATAGTGCTTATAATGTTAATTTAAAATTAGAGGCAACTAATATTAAGTCTTGCTCAACTGCATCCACTAATGGAATACCGTCTTTCATTCTAATTGTTTCCATTTCTCTTTCAGGATCTCCTGGAATTAACACTTTTTCGTGACCTGGTGCAGGTTTTGCATTTCTAAACCTTTCAATCCAATGATCCATATGGTCTTTAAATTCTTGTGCTGGTCTAAACGCATCAATTCGCATAGCACCTAAAAAATGCCCAAGTCCTTGTCCGGGTTGATTTTCGGGCATGGGTATATAGGCAGGAAATGGTGGCGCCCAAGGCCCATAAGAGGCGCCACTTAAAACAGCAGAGAAAATATCTACAATACTTCCTAGTGCATATCCTTTGTGGCTTCCATGTTCTCTATCACTACCTAAAGGCAATAAAGATCCTTGTTTTCTTAAGATATTGGCATCAGTAGAAGCATTGCCTTCTTTGTCTTGTACCCAACCTATTGGTGTGACTTGATTTTTTCTTTGTAAGATTTCTAATTTGCCGTTTGCAGCAGTAGTGGTAGCAAAATCGGCAACAAAACTTGGTTGATTATTTGCTGGAATCGCTACTGCAATTGGATTGGTGCCGAGCATTTTTTCTACTGAAAAAGTGGGCGCCACTAAAGCAGAAGCATTTGTCATAGCCATTCCAATCATCTCTTCTTGCAAAGCCATCATGGCATGGTATCCAGCTATTCCAAAATGATTTGAATTTTTTACGCTTACCCAACCTGTGCCTACTTGTTTGGCTTTTTCAATAGCAACCTTCATAGCAAATGGTGCAACAACCAAACCCAAACCAGCATCTCCATCAACTACTGCAGTAGAGGGTGTTTCGTGAACAATTCGCAAATTTGGTTTGGCATTAAATCTACCTGCTTCCCATAGTCGAATATAGCCACTTAAACGAGCAACACCATGACTATCAATTCCCCTTAAATCGGCAGAGAGTAATACTGTTGTTGCAGTGATTGCATCGGCTTCAGGGCATCCCATTTTAATAAAAACTGCTTGTACAAATTGAACCAATCGATTGTATGAATATATGGCCACTATGCTATTTTTTCTTTCCAATGAATAATTATACTTAGTGCAATTTAACGCTTTCAACTATGAGCAAGCAAAATTGCAAGTATTTATTCTAGTGCCTTATCTTTATTGGATGAAAATGTTGTTGTTATTTGTTGGTTGTTTTTGTAATGAGATATTAGTTCAAGCTCAGTCAGCTAGAGATTTAATTCATACAGATTTTGTGTTGTATGAAAAACGAACTAGTTTTCAAAACAACTTATTTAATGAAACAATTGCAAAAACATTTCAAACTAGTTTAGACAGCAATACGGAATCAAATTATCGAGAAGCTTGTTGGGCTATATCGCAATTTTTACTTCGCTCAAACCAAATTGAACAAGGATTCTCTAGATTATTTTCTAGTTACGAGTCTTTAGAAATTAATTCCAAGCGAGCATTTTTAGAAGCTGTTTATGCCACTTACCCGGTTGAATACAAATTACAAATTCAACAATTAATTACTAAAGAAACACATCCAAAACTATTCTCTATGCAGGCTTTATATTTGTATAGAGTTGACGCAAGCTTGGCTAATATTCAATACTTGTTAGAAACAATTTCATCGCGTTTTTTAAATGACTCATCGTTACCTATATTAAAAACTTTAGCTAATTATTTACAAAATCATACTGCACAAATAAAGCAAGCAACACCTAGCATTGTTGCACTGTTTAAGTATCAAAAAAATACAGCACAAAAAACCATTTATTCCTTTCAAAGATGGAACAGAGATTATCCAGGTATTGCTGTTATTCAAAATGCTGATGGACATTTTTTGCGCGACAGTAATGGAAGTATTATTTTTGCAGAACAGCTGGCCAGAGCGGGTTCTAACCTACCCTATTTTATTACCAATGGCAATACACCACAAGGAATTTATAGCATTCAAGGGACCGAAGTATCTCATAATTTATTTATTGGACCTACTCCCAATTTGCAATTACTAATGCCATTTGAAGCAGATAGTATTTTTTGGCATACCCCCTATGATGCTAGTAAAGATTCAATGAATAATTACAAAAACTTATGGCCGCTTGAATGGAGAAATTATGCGCCAATTACCGAAACTTTTGACGCCGGGAAAATTGGCCGTACCGAAATACTTGCACATGGCACAACGATTGATCCTGACTATTTTAAAGGGATGCCTTTTTTTCCATTAACACCAACACTTGGCTGTTTGTGCGCCAAAGAAAATTGGAATATTTTTACCGGAAAATTATTAGAGAGCGACCAATTTTCTTTAGCAAGTGGATTTTTATCTACTCCTAAAAACACTGGCTATCTAATAGTGATTAATGTAGACAACCAATTGAAAGCTGTTAGTAAACAAGAAATTGAAGCATTAATTGTTCAATTCGAAAAAAGCGTAAAATAAATATGCAAAAAAAATCGCTAACAAAAAATCCTTTTAGAAATTTTGTTAGCGATTTTAAATAGGTGTTAGAATTTAATAAATTATCAATTCAATTTTTTTAATAGATAGGTATATTAAAATGGCAAATCGTCTAGCGCTGGAGCACCATCATTTGGATTAACCGTTGTTTGGGCAGACTGATTGTAAGATGGACCACCATCGGATGAACCAGCTCCACCTTCAGAAGGTTTACCGCCTAGTAATTGAATATTTAATGTTCTAAGTGTTAATGAAGCACCATTTCGTCCGTCGGCAGTGGTATAAGTGCGTACATCTGGGGTTCCTTCTACATAAACCATTGTTCCTTTCTTTAAATAAGGTGCAACAGCAGTTCGATCTGTCCAATAAGCACAATCAACCCAAGTAGTTCTGTCTTTTTGAACGCCCTGTGCATCTTTATAACGCTCGGTATGAGCTACGGTAAAATTGATTACATTTTTTCCGTTCACATTATTTAGAACGGCATCCTTTCCTAAATTGCCAATAACTTGTAACTTAATCATAACTATTTCATTTTATTGTATGTATAAGTTGAAATTAGTAAAATCTAATTGGTTTTGAGCTTGATTTTTTTTAGTGCCTGTGGATAACCTTCATTTTAAGGCCCCAAACCTGAAATTTCGCTTTTCGACACAAATTAGTATCTGTCAATGCTGCTGATACGATGCGCTTCGGCTGAGTTGTTTTACTTTTGCTGAAAATGCTAGTTCATGAGTCGTAAAGGAAAGGTATTGGTGGCAATGAGTGGCGGTATTGATAGTACCGTTGCGGCGCTAATGCTGCACCATGAAGGATATGAGGTGGTTGGTATTACCATGAAAACCTGGGATTATGCCACTAGCGGAACCAGTAGTAAAGAAACAGGCTGTTGCAATATTGACTCCTTTAATGATGCTAGACAAGCCGCAGTACACCATGGATTCCCCCATTTTATTTTAGATATTAGAGAAGAATTTGGTGATTTTGTGGTTGAAAACTTTATTGAAGAATACATTGCCGGACGCACACCCAACCCATGTGTGATGTGCAATACCCATATTAAATGGCGGGCATTATTAAAAAGGGCCAATGCGCTCGACTGCGAATTTATTGCCACCGGTCACTATGCAGAAATACGCAAACACAGTAATGATCGATTTGTCATTAGCAAAGGACTCGACGAAACCAAAGACCAGAGTTATGTACTTTGGGGATTACAGCAAGATTTATTGGGTAGAACCATGTTGCCATTAGGCGGCTATAGAAAATCAGCTATCCGTCAGATGGCTATTGATTTAGGGTACCCTGAATTGGCAAAAAAATCGGAGAGCTACGAGATTTGTTTTGTTCCAGACAATGACTACCGTGGATTTTTAAAAAGAAATGTAGACGGATTAGAAGAAAAAGTAAATGGCGGATGGTTTGTTGATAAAACTGGCAAAAAAATCGGACAACACAAAGGCTATCCATTTTATACCATTGGACAAAGAAAGGGTTTAGAAATTGCCATGGGAAGACCTATTTATGTAACTGCTATTGACCCAGATACAAACACCGTGGTATTAGGTGACGAGGTTGATTTGGAACAGAATGATATGCAGATTGTAAAAATGAATTGGATTAAGTATCATGGCATTGAAGATGGCATGGAAGCAATTACCAAAATTCGCTACAAAGACAAAGGCGCCATTAGTCATTTATACAATAGCGAACATGGTATTCGCGCAAGATTTTTTGAAAATGTAAAAGGAATTGCTCCCGGACAAAGCGCCGTTTTTTACGAAGGAAATGATGTGATTGGTGGTGGCATCATTCAAAGAGGCGAACTCGTTTTATAATTATCGATTTTATTTTTTTTGAAACAAGACCGCAAACATGGAATCGGCTTTTTGTGCGTATCCATTAATATGTTGCAAAGAAATTAATTCTAAACCAGTATTTTTAGCAGCAATCATTGCTGCAATATCTTCATTTTCTTGTTTAAAAACAGAACAGGTGATATATAAAAAATAGCCCCCTGTTACTAGTAATGGTAATACATTCGTAACAATATTTTTTTGCAAATCAGCAAACGCTTTAACATCATTTTCAGTAAAAAATAATAGTTGTTCTGGTGTTCTACCCCAGGTACCACTTCCACTACAAGGCGCATCACAAAGAATTAAATCAAACATGCTAGAAGGTAATACACAATTGGGTTTAGATAAATCTGTTGTAAGCGATTCGAACTTATTAATGCCTGCTTTTTGAAAACGTGTAGCTAAATTATATAAGATACTTGTTCGAATATCAGAAACCGTAATATCCATTTCACCAAGCGTGTCTTTGGATAAAATTGTTTTGCCACCACTCGCTGCACAGCAATCCCAAAACCTGAATTTATTAGTAGTAAAGACTTTTACTTGACTTAAAATTTCAGCCATTCTTTGCGAACTGAAATCTTGAATAACAGCTTCTTTGTCGAGTAAAAGCAGTTCGTCTATTTTTGCTGAATTTGGTAAAGACAATGTTGTATTAGAAATAGCTTTAAATGGAATAGATGCTTCAGATAATTTTTGTGTAACGTTTTTCCATTGCCCTGGGCGAATGCGAAGAAACAAATCTGGTTGCACCAAATGTGATAATAAAAATTGCTCAGCATCTATTGTTTCACTTAAATTTTTTATCGAAGGAAACAAATCTGCTATTACAAATAATGGGAACTGTAATTTTACAAATGCCAGTTTAACGTTGAGTGGTTTGTCCCATTGTTCTAGCCAAGACTGCTCAAATAATTCTGCCCAACCTTCGGCCGTTTCATTTACCAAAAAAAGGGCTATACGAATACGCTGTTCTAGTAATAAATTTTTTCCAGCATGCCCTAATCGGCAATAGGCATAACACAAATGCGTGATATTTTTTCTATCTCTAGAACCATGCTTTTTGTGTAATGAAAAATACTTTTTTAAAAATACAGCAAGCGGTGTAGATCCGTCATAAGCATCTAATATAGTATGTGCAGACTGTAAATATTGATTGGCGTATTTCAATAAACTTGCTTTATAATTCTAATAATGTTTTTACTGGATCTTTCCCCATTAACAGTAATTCTGGATTCTCCAATAACTCTTTAACGCGTACCAAAAAACTAACACTTTCTCTGCCATCAATAATTCGATGGTCGTAACTAAGTGCTAAATACATCATTGACCTTACTAACACTTGACCATTTATGGCCATTGGCCTTTCTTGAATTTTATGCATTCCAAGAATGGCACTTTGTGGAATATTAATTATAGGCGTACTCATTAAGCTCCCGAAAACGCCACCGTTAGTAATCGTAAAGGTGCCACCTGTTAAATCCTCTGCAGTTAATTTACTATCTCTTGCTTTACCTGCTAAAACCACAACGCTCTTTTCAATATCAGCCATACTAAGGCTTTCAACATTTCTAATTACTGGAACAGTTAAGCCTCTTGGCGTACTTACAGCAATACTAATATCGGCATAATCATGGTATAAAATTTGGTCTCCATCAATATAGGCATTAACGGTAGGCCATTCGCCCAAAGCAATGGCACAGGCTTTTGCAAAGAAACTCATAAAGCCTAAATTAACCCCATGGCTTTCTTTAAATTTATCTTTGTATAATTTGCGTACTTCCATAATACGCGTCATATCTACTTCATTAAAAGTAGTGAGCATAGCTGTTGTATTTTTAGACTCCACTAAGCGACGACTAATTGTTTTTCTTAAGCTGCTCATTTTTTCTTGACGGGTATTTCTACTTAACAAGTTTTGTCCTTCAAATGCTTTTTTACCAGGATGCGTTATGGCATCTAGCACATCGTGCTTTAATATTTTTCCGCCAGCGCCAGATGCAGTAATGGTTGATGGATTGATTTTTTTGTCTGCAATGATAGCAGACGCTACCGGCGTGGCTTTAATATCGTTTGATACCGATTTAACAGCAGATTCATGTTGTGCGTTAGTTGATACAAGTGTTTCGGAAACAATGGCTGATGCAGGCTTTGCTGCTGTTTCGTCAATTTTTGCAATAATAGCACCAATTAATAATGCATCGCCCTCAATGGCAACCCTAGTAAGGATTCCGGCTTTTTCTGCATTTACTTCAAATGTGGCTTTTTCACTTTCTAATTCTGCAATCACTTCGTCGCGCTCAACATAATCACCTTCGTTTTTTGTCCATTTCAATAGCGTTACTTCACTTATTGATTCGCCTACAGTTGGAACTTTTATATCAATCATATTTGTAAATTATTAAAATTCGTTTTGTTAAATACTACATGCATTTTCTATTAATTGCAATTGTTCTTTTGCATGCACTTTTGCATAACCAGTAGCAGTTGAAGCACTTGCATTTCTGCTAATTATCTTAAACTCAATTTCATGTAAATTCATTTTTAAAAATGAAGCTGCACCCATATTTAAAGGTTCTTCTTGCACCCAAAACCAATTGGCTTTCGAATATTTTTCTTGTAATTTTTTTAATTGATTTGTAGGCAAGGGATACACTTGCTCTAGTCGGAGAATAGCAATATCTGTTCTATTTTCTTTGCGTTGTTTGTCGGCTAATTCAAAATATATTTTCCCTGTACAAAACAATACTTTTTTTACTTCAATCGCTTTACTAACAAAAGTGTCGTCGATTACTTCTAAAAATTTACCAGTGGTAAAATCGTTTACACTACTATAACTTCCTGCAAAGCGCAGATTGGCTTTTGGCGAAAAATTAATTAAGGGTTTTCTAAAAGACCAAGCCAATTGCCTTCTTAGTGCATGAAATAAATTAGCCGATGTAGTGATATTGGTAATCACTAAATTCAACTCTGCACACATTTGTAAAAAGCGCTCCATTCTTGCACTACTATGCTCGGGACCCTGTCCTTCATAACCATGTGGCAGTAGCATTACAATACCATTCATCCTTTGCCATTTTTGTTCTCCGGCTGCAATAAATTGGTCTATCATTGTTTGTGCGCCATTCGAAAAATCGCCAAATTGCGCCTCCCATAATACTAGTGCATTTGGGTTAGCCATTGCATAGCCATATTCAAATCCTAATACCCCATATTCGCTTAACAATGAATTATAAATTCTAAATTTTTGTTGGTCTGCTTGAAAATGATTGAGTCGATTGTATCCTTTATTGGTTTGCTCATCGCGCAGCACAGCATGCCTATGAGAAAAGGTACCACGTTGCACATCTTGACCACTCATTCTAACTAATTTTCCAGTAGTTAGTAAAGATGCATACGCCAATAATTCTCCAGTAGCCCAGTCTATTTTTTGTTCTGTTTCTAATAATTTAATTTTTTCTTGCACTAGCTTTTCCACTTTTTTAAGTGGCTTAAAAGTTGCTGGCCATTGCATTAAACCATTAAATAAAAGATTAAGTGTTTCGTTTGAAATAGAAGTATCTGGAGACTGCTCAAAATCGGCCTCGGTTGCTTTACGCAAACTCTTCCAAACAATTTCTGGCGGTTGGTATTTATAGGGTAATGGATTTTGTTTGATTTCGTCTAATCGTTCTTGTAGATCTGCCCAGAATTTCTTTTCCATCGACAATGCCAATTCTTTGGCATCGGAAGATCCATTTTGAATAAGATGTTCTGTATATATTTCTCGTGGATTCTGGTGTTTGTCTATTAAGGCATAGAGTTGTGGCTGCGTATATTTTGGGTCATCCCCTTCGTTATGGCCGTGCTTTCTATAACATACCATGTCTATAAAAATGTCGCTATTAAACTGTTGGCGATAACGCGTAGCAATTTCGGCACATTTAACTACTGTTTCTGCATCATCTCCATTTACATGTAACACAGGCGCCTGGACCATTGCGGCTACTGAGGTACAATAATCTGCACTTCTTGCATCATCAAAATCAGTAGTAAAACCAATTTGATTATTGATAACAAAATGTATGGTTCCGCCAGTATAGTACCCGCGCAAATTGCTCATTTGTAAAACTTCATACACCACTCCTTGTCCTGCAACAGAAGCATCTCCATGAATTAATATCGGCAAAATTTTACCAAAATTACTATCGTATAAAACATCTGCTTTAGCTCGTGCAAATCCAACAACCACAGGGTCTACCGCTTCTAAATGCGATGGATTGGGCATTAGTTTTAAATGTATTTCTTTGTTGTCAATAGTAAGCACTTCACTGCCATAACCCATATGGTATTTGACGTCGCCACTTCCCATAGTTTGGTCAATAGCAGCAGTTCCTTCAAACTCACTAAATATTTGTTCATAGGTTTTGCCCATGATATTTGCCAGGATATTTAAACGACCTCTATGCGCCATCCCAATTACCACTTCTTCTACTTGGTTATTAGCCGCTACATTAATAATAGCATCTAGTGCAGCAATGGTTGTTTCGCCACCTTCAAGTGAAAATCTTTTCTGGCCAATGTATTTTGTATGAAGAAATTTTTCGAACATCACCCCTTGATTTAATTTTTCAAGGATGCGTTTTTTCTTTTCAATAGCAATCGGCTGGCTGAAATTGTTTTCTATTTCATGGGTTAACCAGTCGATTTTTGTTTGATCGCTGATGTATTTGAACTCAATTCCTACATTACTGGCATAACAATTTTCGAGATGCTCCAATATTTTTTGAAGGCTACATGCCCCTAGCCCAATTAAATTACCTGCTTGGTAAACCGTATTTAAATGGGAGTTGTCTAAACCATAGAAAGCTAGGTCTAGATTAGCCCCTCGGTCTTTTCTTTCTCTGATAGGATTGGTTTTGGCCAATAAATGGCCTTTATTGCGGTAACCGAGTATTAATCGATATACCTTTACCTCCTGCGTCCAATCAATTGAAACACTTTGATTATCAAACAATTGAGCAGAACCATTCGTAATAGCAAAGTCAAATCCTTCAAAAAATTTCTTTGTATCGGGGTCTATTGAATTTGGATCTTTTACAAAATCGTTATATAAATTTTCTATATATGAAGGGTGAGAACTAGTGATGTAAGAAAAGTCATTCATAAGAATTGGTCAACGGTCTTTTTAAGATGGTAGGCAAATATCGCTTTTTGACAGCAGAAAAAAAGTCTAATTTCTACTTTCAGAAGACCTATTAAGGGTAATAAAATAAGAAATAATGAGAATTAGTTTATTTTTTTATCTTTTAATTTCAGTTTTCCAATTCAAGACCTTACCTTTGCCGTCCTGAAAAAAATAGAACATGGCAAACCATAAGGCTACAAAAAAAGATGTTAGACAAGCTGCAAAGCGTAGAGATACAAACCGTTATTACGGAAAAACAACTCGTAATGCAATTCGTGATTTAAAGGCAAATACCGATGTAAAGGTATATGGCGAGCAATTGCCTGATGTTATTTCACAAATTGATAAGTTAGCAAAACGTGGAATTATCCACAAAAACAAAGCTGCTAACCTTAAAAGCAAACTTGCTAAAAAAGCAAACCTTACTGCTGCTGCTTAATTTAAGCAGTCTCAATACTGATTTAAGAGCCAACCTCATAGCAGGTTGGTTTTTTTATGCCCATATGCTTAGTAATTTCAGCTAATCGGCTTTCAGCAGCACAAATTTTTCAGTTACCTTCGCAGCCATGACAGAAAAGATTCTTATCCTAGATTTTGGTAGCCAATATACCCAGCTAATTGCTCGGGCTGTAAGAGAAGCCAATGTTTACTGCGAAATCATACCCTACAACAAAGCTTTTGAATTTGAAGAAGGATTGAAAGGGATTATTTTAAGTGGTTCACCGTTTAGTGTAAACGAACCCAATGCGCCCAATGTGGCCATTCATGCATTTGTGCAAAAACTCCCTGTTTTGGGTATTTGTTATGGTGCGCAACTCACCGCAAAAGAATTTGGGGGAAGGGTTGATAAATCTAATAAGCGCGAATATGGCCGTGCAAAAATGCAAATTCAGCAAGCCGATACTTTATTGAGCGGTCTTTCCGAAAATTCTCAAGTATGGATGAGTCATAGCGATTCCATTGTTGCATTACCAGAAAACTTTGCTGTTTTATCTACTACAGAAAGCATTCCTATTGCAGCGTTTAAAAAAACGAGTACCGATACGCATCCTTTATATGGCTTACAATTTCATCCAGAAGTATACCATTCTACCGAAGGAAAAACCATTATTAAAAATTTCTTAACCGATATCTGTGGATGCAGTGCCAACTGGACTTCGGCCCATTTTATTAGTCAAACAGTGGCGGAGTTAAAAGAAAAAATTGGCAATAGAAAAGTAATTATGGCTTTGAGTGGCGGAGTTGATTCTACTGTTGCTGCAACGCTTATTAGCAAAGCCATTGGAAGTAATTTATTTGGCATTTTTGTAGACAATGGTGTGTTACGCAAAGGGGAGTTTGAGCAAGTGCTAAAGATGTACGAACAATTAGGATTGAATGTAAAAGGCGTTGATGCAAAAGAGCATTTTTATTCTCG
>Ga0114970_10001664_pt1 | contig 16622 bp, 10 predicted proteins | sample M_140205_XF_Meta_FD_87030 | JGI IMG/M metagenome (GOLD analysis project Ga0114970, IMG submission 87030) | Freshwater microbial communities from Lake Montjoie, Canada to study carbon cycling - M_140205_XF_MetaG | ecosystem: Environmental > Aquatic > Freshwater > Lake | place: Lake Montjoie... | reverse complement strand
CGTCCGTATTCCTGCACCATGATATCCGCCGCGGCCTTCGACGCTCCGAAGAGCGAGTGCTTCGACTGGTCGATGGAAAAGTCCTCGGCGATACCGTCGGCATAAGCCGGATCGTCATAGTCCCACCGAGTCTCCAACTCCTGGAGCTTGATGAAATTCGGACGGTCGCCATAGACCTTGTTGGTCGACATATGGACGAAGGGCGAGGCAGGGCACGAACGCCGGACTGCCTCGAGGAGGTTGAGCGTGCCCACCGCATTGGTATCGAAGTCGTCGAATGGGATGGCGGCCGCGCGGTCGTGACTTGGCTGGGCGGCAGCATGAACGATGGCGTCGGGCTTGAGAGACTGAATAAGGTCGAGCACTCCCGCTCTATCACGGATGTCGAGTTCGTGGTGCCGGAAACCAGGGATGAGCTCCCCCAGCCTCTTCTGGTTCCAACGCGTGTCGCCCGGAGTTCCGAAGAACACCGCACGCTGGTTGTTGTCGAGTCCATGGATCTCCCAGCCCTGACCAGCGAAATGCAGGCAGACTTCGGATCCAATGAGGCCGGATGAACCGGTAACCAACATGGTCTTCATAAAAGTGCGGGGCGACGAGTAGGTATGACTCCCGGGTCAGGCGTTCTGGGGCTTGCCGATGGCAAACACTTGGAAGCCGAGTTTGCCCAGTTCGACGCGGGGCAGAATATTGCGCCCGTCGAAAACGAACGCCGGCTTGTGCATGCCCGCGTAAATTGTCGGGAAGTCGAGCGTCTTGAACTCGTCCCATTCGGTGAGCACAGCGAGGGCGTGGGCGCCCTCGGCGGCCTCCGCGGCAGACTTCGCCACGACGAGCCTCGGCTCTTCCTTGTCTGCGCCAAGCACGTCGCGTTTGATCTCCTCGGCAGGCACCTTCGGGTCGTAAACCACCACGGTGGCGTTCTCCTCGAGCAACCCGCGCACCACGGAAATGGCGGCGGATTCACGAGTGTCATTGGTGTCCTTCTTGAAAGCAAAACCGAGCACACCTATACGCTTCCCGGAGACGGTGTTGAAGAGCGTGCGGACAATCTGCTGGGTGAAGCGGTGCTTCTGCCAGTCGTTCATGCGCACCACGCTCTCCCAATAGCTGGCAACTTCCGGCAACCCGAAGTGTCCGCAAAGATAGACGAGGTTCAGGATATCCTTCTGGAAGCAAGAGCCACCAAAACCGACGGAGGCCTTGAGAAATTTCGGGCCGATCCGCGAATCGGTGCCGATGGCATGGGCGACCTCGTCGACATCCGCTCCGGTCGCTTCACAAAGTGCGGAGATGGAATTGATCGAGGATATGCGCTGGGCGAGGAAGGCGTTGGCGACAAGCTTCGACAGTTCGGACGACCAAAGATTTGAGGTAATGATCCGCTCCCGGGGCACCCATCGCGCATAGACGTCGACCAGCGCGGACATGGCTTTCTCGCCCTCCGGGGTGCGTTCGCCGCCGATGAGAATGCGGTCGGGCTTCTGCAAATCGGCGATCGCTGTACCCTCGGCGAGAAACTCGGGGTTCGACAGCACCTGGAAGCTGCCGTTTCGCGAATTGGCGCGAAGGATGGTCAGCATGGCCTCCGCAGTCTTCACCGGGATTGTGCTCTTTTCCACGATGATTTTCGGACCCTCGGCGACCGCAGCAATGGTGCGGGCGGCGCTTTCGATGTAGCGCAGGTCAGCGGCCCGACCAGCCCCGATCCCGTAGGTCTTGGTGGGCGTGCCCACGCAGACAAAGATGACATCGCCAGAGCGGATGGCACCCTCGACGTCCGTTTTGAAGTGCAGATTCCGTCCACGCGCGCTGCGTACAACCTCGTCGAGTCCGGGTTCGTAGATGGGGAGTTGGTCGGAGTTCCATGCTGCGATGCGATCCGCATTGGGATCGACCACGGTCACCTCGATATCGGGGCATTTGGCGGCGATCATCGCCATGGTTGGACCGCCGACATAGCCGGCGCCGAGACAGGTTATTTTCATAAAAAAGGAGGCTCTTTTTAGCTTTGCGAAGCCCGCCTTGGAAGCGGGAAATGCGGCTTGGCGGCCAGGGCCTTGATCACGGGCAGCACCCGTGAAAAGAATTTGTGCCATCCCGCGATCTGCTTGAGCCGGTCTTTTTGGAAAGCGGCGTCGGGGCTTGATGCGTCGATGGTTTCGCGGAGGTGACGGATGTGCCCGGTCCCGTTCTCGACGTGCGGCTGGATTTGGTTGCGCAGAAAACCTGCGGCCAGGGTGCGCAGTTGGAACTCGGCGCGAAAATGCTCTTTGCGGACCCCGGGCAGAAAGACGCTTTCGACCGCGCCCAGTTCGCGCAACCAGCGGAGGCCATCGAAGGTCGACCCGCGGCTGATGGCGAGTTGGCTGCTGATATCATCGAGGGACAGCGGGGCCGGCGTGGTAAAAAGCAGCCCGTAGATCTGCGCCACGGAGCGGGGCAAGGACACCACAGCCGCGGCCCGCACAAAGAGGGTAATGGTTTCGATCTGGAAGGAATTCAGTTGGACCCCGGTACCCGGCTCGGAAATATGCTTGCTCATGGCAGGCGAGTGGCACGCTGCCGCACTTGGTCAAAACATGGTGTTTGGCCGGCGACAGGCATGCTGCGCAGAACAGCCGGTTCAGCCCAGCCACCCCACCCCGCAAGGCTGCCACGAAATTCGTTTTATTCAATATAAAATGAATGAACCCGCATGCTTGACAAGGGCCCAGTCCAAGGAGAACGCAGTCAGATCGTGGGATCGGCCGCGGCAGGCGAGTCACCATAGACACCCTTGCCTCCGTAAGTCCCATAGGCCCTGTAGGCGTAGGCGTAGTAAGAACCACGCCCGTGCCTGACGCCGTTGAGCACGATGCCCACCGGCGGGGTGCCTGCCTCGGTCAAAAGCCTTGAGGCCTGAGCCGTGGCCTTACTAGGGGAATGCCCCGCGCGGGCGATAAGGCAGACCGCGTCGGCGAAAGGCGCGAGGAGCAGCGGATCTCTGACCGCCAGAACTGGAGAAGAGTCAATGACGATCCTGTCATAATTCGAGCTCAGCTCATCGAGCAGCTCCTTGAGACGTTCATAGGTGAGAAGCTCTGAGGGGTTAGGTGCAATACCTCCCGCTGACAAAAGCCACAGCTTGTCGATCTTCGTGGGCACAATCGCCTGCTCCAGAGTGGCGTGTCGGAGAAGCACCTCCGAGAGGCCAGGCTTGAGATTTTCGCTGAAGAGCATCTTGGAGACAGATGGCTTGCGCAGGTCGGCGTCAATCAGCAGCGTCCTGAAGTCCTGCTGCGCCAGGATGGCGGCAAAGTTACAGCTGGTGAAGGTTTTTCCTTCACCCGGAATGGCGCTCGTAATGAGAAAAATGCGGTTTTTGTCACGCCCCGAAATATGAGCCAAGGTAGCCCTCATGGTCCGGAAAGCCTCGGCAACCAACCCACGGCGGTCTCGCATAGTGGTCAGCATGGCGCCCCCACCGCCCTGCAAGGGGGCCTGTTTGAGGCGCGGCACGGTAGCCACGACGCTAAGACCGATACGTTGCTCCACTTGTTCGATGGTGCGGAGCGAAGGGTCGAGATAGTTCAAGCCCAAGATCGCGCCGATGCCGGCCGCCAAGCCACCAATCAGGCCCAAGAGGATGAACTTGACGGTCTGGCTGGGGACAGGGCCTGCCCCGCGGGCGCGTTCCTGGACCGTGATCGACTGGTTGGTCAAACCGCTGGTCACATCGACCTCCTTGAGGCGGGCGAGCACAGAGTCATAGAGGGCGCGGTCGGCATCCAAGTTGCGCGAGAGGGTGTTGTATTCAACTGATTTACCAGTGATGGTCAGCAGGCGTTGCTCCGAGTCTGCCCTCTTCAGGCGCAAGGTCTCCAACTGCGCCTCCGCCTGAGACCGGCGCGCCTCAAGCTGTCCTATCACCTCGACCACAACTTTGCCCATTTCGCCACGCAAGACTTCCAAACGGTTCTTGGTTGCGGTGTGGGCGGGGTGCCCCTCGCGGTAGCGGCGAGCCATCTCATCCAGATCGCGCTGGAGAGTGGTGACCTGAGCGTTGAGGGCGGCCACGCGAGGATCGGTGCTCACGCTGGCCAAGCGCATAAGCTGTTCGGTGTCGCCGCCTAGACCCGCGACGGAATTGAGGTCCGCGTCGAGTTGCCGCGTGAAGCCTTCCACCTGCTGGATATCGGCGGTCGATTGGTCGACGACATCCTGCGCTTCGCGCAACATGGTCTCCAAGGAAGCGGCACGCTCCCTCTCGCGGAAGCTCTGCAGGGCTTCCTCGGAAAGCCTGAGCTTGGCACCGAGTCGCTCGGCCTCTTCCACCAAAAATTGCGAGGCCGCCTTGCTTGCTTCGGAGGTTTGCTCGAGGAGCATCCTCAGATATTCATCGGCATACCCGTTGGCCAGTTTGGTCGAGACGGCAGGGTCGGGAGTGCGGGCTATGATATCAATGAGGCGGGTCATTTCACGGTAAGCCCCACGCACAAATCCGGAGGGCGCGAGGAGCTTTGCGGCGGCGACGGCGGTGGTCAGTTCGCCATCCTTCTCCTTGCTCCATTTGATGGCTGCAGCAAACGCTGGATCCGTCGTGAGTTCCAGGCGCTTGGCCACCCGCTCGGCCATCGGGTAACCATTGAAGGTTTCGACGACCGTGTTGATCATGTCGATCGAGCGCACTTCATCATTGCGGACAGACTGCATTTGGCCGTTGAGCACCTTCTCTGTTTGCTGCTCGATGAACATAACCGACCTCGCCGCATAGAGGGTCTGCTCGCGACTGATGAGGAAGGCACTGAGGATACCGCCGAGAAGAAGGAAGAGGCAAACGAGCCACCACCGCTCGCCGATGACGTGCAGGTAATACCGCCAGTCGAAAGGTTCGGACTTCTCCGAGGAAGTATCAAAAGGATCGGACGGTGCGTTCTTACTCATTTCGGCAAAAGTTCAAAACCAACTTTCCGTGACCGTAATCACATCGCCGGGCTGGACCTCAACCGGCATCTCCTTGCCGTCGGCCATGCGTTTGGTGTTGGCGCGGATCGCGCTAACGGAGCCATTCTCCTTGCGCTGGATGACCACGCGCCCTCGGTCGGCCACGCGCGTGAAACCTCCGGCTAGGCCGATCGCCTCGAGGATGTCGATGCGCTCGCCCCCCTGTAGCTCGTAGCTACCCGGGCGGGCCACCTGGCCCATGATCGTGAACTTGCGCTGGGCATATTTGACTACATTCATGAAGACCTGCGGATTCACAAGAAACTGCTTGTCGTAGAGCCCGCGCAGCAGCTCCCGGGCGTCGCGGATCGTAAGGCCGGCCAGCGCAACCTCCCGCACCAAGGGCAGCTGGACCGTGCCGTCGCGCGCGATCGTGGCCTGCGTGGTCAACTCCGGCTCGCGGAAGACGTTGAGCTCAATGACATCGCCGATGACGAGGACGTAGTCGCTCTCTCCCGAGGAAAGCGCAGCGGATGGAACCGAGCTCGGTGCGGGAGGTGCCGCGGGAGCTGGGACCGCCACGGCTTGAACCGGGGGCGCCGGGGCCGGGGTGGCTAGAGCGGTCGGAGTGACAGCCAGCCGGGTGCGCTGCGGGGCAGGCGCATCATCGGCAGGCTTGGAGGAGTCCTGCGCACGACACGCGGCAGCAAGAAGAGCCAAGACAGCAATGATAGAGACCGATTGGCGCATCGTGAGTGGCTGAGTATCCTTAAGTTGCTGAGTCAAAAAATCAAGTTCAATCCGATCGACCCGATGGTTTGAGGCGAATCGTCTTGCCCTGCACTCGATCCGGTCATGGCATTGCCGGTCGACGTCCAGACACTCGCCTGCCAATACATCCAGGAGTTGAGATCCCACCTGATCCCGATTGAGGCGAACGAATATTTCGTCGTCTCCCCGTTTTGCTGGTCTTCTGAAAGCGCCACATTTTCTGTCTGCTGCCAGCCTCCCGAAAGGGTGAATGTCACCTTGGAGAAAAACCGCTGCTGCAGCGTGGCCACGGCACCGCGGGAGACCTGGTATTGATCGATCGTGGTGACCGAGAATTGCTGGTCCTGGTAAATAGACACGGAGACTGAGCTCGTCTCGCGCGGCGTCCACGTGAGCTGCAGCCCGTAATCCGGAACGATGGCGGTGCCCTCCAGGCCGCCATACGCGCGGACCCGGGTTTTTTCCGAGGGCGTGTACTCGATGTCGAGGTTGTAAACCGGGCGGAACCCATTGTAGGCAGAGTTCGTGATGCCGCTACTGGTCACGTAGCCCGCCCCGAGCCCGCTCGTGACCAAAAGCTTGGAAGTCAGACTGTGCTTGGCGGTCAATAAAAGCTCAGCTGCTTGGCGCGATGTCGTGTAGGTCGTCGTATTCGTAGTGTAAGTTGGCGGCGGCAGCGGCACAGCCACCGTGCTGGTGTTGGTGGCAGGATCAACAACCGGTGCGGGTGGTGGGGCGGTGACCGAGGTGCCAAGAATTGACTGCTGTGAGTAGGTCAGGTTGCCTCTCACCCCGAGCGTGGTCTTTCCCGAGTAGAGCCAATCCGCAGCGGACCCCAAGCGGAGGTTAAAAGCATCACCACCCGAATTGTTATCGTCCCCATAGCGCGTGATCTGGGTGTCACCGGCGGCATAGAGGCCGAGGGAAACAAACTCGTTGAGAAGATAACTCCAGTCGCCGGCGAGCTGCGCGTTGAGCGTCGTGGTGTTGGCCCCGGCCTGGATGTCCTGCCCCTGCCCCAAGGCCGCTGTCGCACGAAGGCTCGCCTGATGGCGCTTTCCCGTCTGGCTGAGGCGCAGCCGGAAGGTCTGGTTGAAGGGGTTGCGCTGGTTGCCCGACTGCGCACTGGTGTAATCGGGGTTGAGATAATAAACGAGGCCTCCCCCATAGCCGAGGGAGAGGGTGAGCGGACCGAAATCCCGCGTGTAATCCAAGCCGAGCGAGGGAGCGAGGTAGGAACTGCTGGTGGCCGATTGGTTTGTTGTGCTATTGCCGTAGCTGCGGTTGGAATACTCCCATCCGGCCCCGAGCCCGGTAACGATGCGCAGCGAGCCGATATAAAGCCCCTTGTGCAGCTTGCTCGCCCAGTCCGTGACCGGCTGGACTCCATCGGTGGCAAAAGCGGATTCGTCGATCACCCGGTCGGCCTGCGGACCGACCCACTGCGAGCGAAAGACCGCCTCGCCCACCGTCTGCGGCAGGGCTGCCCCTTGGCCCCAGCAAGCATCCGTCCATAACGCAACCAAGGCCACCAAAAGAAGGTGGGCACAAAACGGGTGCAATCGCGGCGGGCGGTTCGGCATGGCGAACACTTCTTATTGCCGTAAAGCAGGGTCCGAAGCCAGCCGGGAAGCTGCCTTCCAAGCCGAATCCCAGTCGCCCGCTGCGGCATACCAAGCCAGCGCGACCGACAGCTTTGCCGAGTCTAGACGGCTGCTGTTGATCACCTCTTGCAGAAGGCGCCGGACGGCCACTGTGTTGCCCTGCTGCTCCAACGAAGCCAATTGCGCGCCGAGATCCCCCTGCCCGCGCCCCTGTGAATCGAGAGAAACTCCTGCGGCTTGGGCGACAAGCGCCACGGCCCGCGGTTTGTCACCAGCCGCTGCGTAGTATGACGCCAAGGGACGCCAATAGATGCTTTGCCCGGCACCGGTTTGCCGCGCCTCCATGTAGGCCAAGGCGCGGGGCGCATCGGGGAGCGTGACCCAACGCTCGAGAAATGCCATTTGCGCATTTTGCGGGAGCTGGGCGAGCAAAGATTCCGGCGCGGCGAGATTTGCGACCCAAGCAGAAGCAGCGGCTGGTGAGGCATTATGGAACCACCCTGCGATCAACAGCGGGTCGCCACCGAGCCCATCCAAAAGCTCCGCCTGGGCCTCCGGACTTTCCTTGAGACTGGCCAACCCGGATTGCAAATAGCCCAGCGCCAGCGTCGGGTCGCGAGTTCCCACCAAGGCCGCGCGACGAACCGCGACCGACCACGCATCCGCCTCGCGAGATGCATCCATATCCTTCCAAAGGACTGCCTGTGCGACAGCGACCTGCGGCAGCACCGGCTCGACCAAGCGTGCCGCCGCGACGGAGTCGGCGATCCCCTGCTCGGTATCGAGGAAATACCTCTGAAACCCCGTGAGCCAGTAATAGCTCTCGTACATAAGAGGAAATGCCTGGACCAGCTCCTTGGCCTTCGACTCCGCGTCCTCCCATCGTTTCGCTGCGGACAAGCTCTGCAATTCGCGATTAAAAATTTCCACGCGATACGGCGCCGGGTGTCTGCCTTCGTATTTTTCACGGGCAACAAAGATCCCGGCTGCGAGCAGGACCAGGCCGAGGAATGAGTAAACCATCCGCACAAGCGCAGGCCTTTTGATGGCGAGGCCCGAGGAAGGAACCGACGTCATCGCCACGACGAGCAAAAACCACCCCAAAGCAAAACGGTGCCACGGGACATCGATCGCGGCGTGAGCGACTGCCGCACCGACGGCACTCGCCGCCGTCCAACGCAGCGGCCCGTCCATGGTGGCCCTCGCCCGCCAGCAGCGCAGCAAAAACCAAAGCACCAGCGCCGCCAGCACGCAGGCAGAAGGAATTCCGGTTTCAGCCGCCACCATCAGCCAGTCGCTTTCGGGGTGCAGCACCTTGGCGGCCCGCACGGAATCCTTCCGGTATTGCGGAAACACGCCAGCGAACTGGCCGAGTCCGGAGCCCGTGAGCGAAAAGTCAGCGATCAGCCGCGCCGTATCACGCGCGATGGGCTGGCGGAAGTCTACGTCACCGGCACCCTCTTGGGCAGGCACCGCCGAAGCCGAATGCCACAGGGCTGCAAGGCGGTCGCGCACGGTGCTCCCGCCCGCGACAAAAAGCAGCAGCAAGAAGGCAACCAGGATGCCAGCCGCAGCGAGGACATGTCGGCGCGCGCGCCCTTGGGCAGCACCGCAAGCCCACATCGCCAAGCCAAGCACGAGGAAAACAACTCCGGCCCGCGAAGTGGAGAAAAACAAAAGTCCGGCCAAAGCCGGGGCCGCACAAAGCGCAGCAAGCACGGCCGCCGCGCGCTGACCGTTGGTTACCTGCCACTGCATGAGGCCGAACGAAACGATCGCGCCAACGAAGAGCAGCGTGGCCGTGTGGTTTCGGTTCGGGAAAAATCCGAAGAGCGCACCGCCGGCAAATGGATACTTCCAGCCCGTTTGCACGGCGATGATCGACAGGACCGCATAGACCGCGACCACCACCGCAACGGCATGAAGAAAGAGGGCCAGGCTCCGGCCCTCCAGCGGATTAGAAAGCAAAAAAGCGCCAACCACGCAGGACGCGACCAGCATGAGCCACCAAAACCAACCGAGCCATGGTTGCGGCGAGATGGAATCCGCCAAGGGGACCAGTCCAGACTGCGAGAGCGCCGTGCGCCACGGCGCCACCGGCCAGAAGGTGTGCGGAAGGAAGGCCAGCAACGCGAGGAGGCAGAAGGCAATCGCGAGAAGCAACGGCACCCAACCCGGGCGCACAGAAGGACGCCCGACGAGCAAGGCCAGACCAGCTGCCACCGGGAAGACCGCCGCCGCCCAGACGTCCTGCGTTCCGGTGATGAACACCGCGCTGGCCGCGCCGGCCAAAATCAAAAGGGACGCAACGATGCTACGATCAGGAAATTCGGAGGAATTCACGCCAGAGGAAAATACCGATACATCCAATGCAGGGCGAGACTCGATCGGTGGTGAATAGGGTGAGACTTATCCCTTCCGGCGCCGGAGCGCCAGTCCTGCGAGCAAAACACCTGCAGTCCCCAGCAAAACATAGGTCGAAGGCTCGGGGACTACGGACATGGTGTTGATCAGAGTGTAGTTGGCACCAGGGTTCATGATGTTCATGCTGGCCAGAAGCCAATCTGCCGAGAGGTACTCGAAATCGTTCGCCGTAAGTCTATTGGCGATTGCTCCATTCTGGATCACTGCTGCGCTGGAGGATACCGCATAGTTGGTGATGACTCCTACGGAGTTCGTTTGAGCGAGCAGGCCCGCCATCGTCAGACTGAAGGCACTCCCCTCAAAGGTGGCGGTCAAACGATAAAGGCTGTTGGCCGCCAAGTTCGTCATGGATTTGTAGCTTGACCCGTTTGTCGTGTTGCCGACCCAATTCAGCGTATACCAAGCATTGGCCCCGGGGGTCGGGACAAACTGAATCTGGGCCAGACTCATCGTTCCCGCCTGGTTGAAGAAGCTAAACCCGAAGGTATCTAGATTAGTGAACGTGCCAGGAGAAGAAGGACGGATAATACCGAAATCCGCACTGAAACTGACGGGGCCTCCGGGATTTGTAAACGTCCGGTAGAGCGACGGGTTAGTGGTGCCCGGAAGCGTGTTCCTTATGGCATTAAAACCACCGAAGTTAGCGCTCTGATTTCCGCTTTGGAGGGTACCAAAGGACCATCCACCCACGAAGTAAACAATGCTTGTGCCCCCGTTGGTGATCACTGTCCCGAAGGCATTGGTAGTAACCACATCACCGTAGGGGTCCGTGGTCTGCCATTGAGCGTCGGCGGGGGCATTGGTCGGATCGCCGTCAAGAGAAGCGTTTCGTGGATAACCACCAGTGAGCCTGTTGAAGTAGCCAGTGGACCAAGTCTGCGCTTGTCCTGTTTCGGACAAGCACAGGACAAGAGCTAGAAAGACGACTGTAAGTAGCGAACGCATCAAGAGCAAAAACGTTAAGTACTATAAAAGACTCGGCGGAATTTTGCAAACAATGGCTCACCAAGATTTGGAGCTGGCTCGGACATAGTAACACTGGCCGGACCACGATCTGGTGAATCTCAAACTAAAACCGCCGACCACTCCAAAACTAGGGCACCAAGACGAACTCCAGCCTCATAAGAAGACTGGTATCAATGCCGCAGTTCCTCCGGAAGATCTGCCTCTGAGACACACCCAGCCAGGGCTCCACTTTGGCCGCCCTATGGCTGTATTGTTACTCCATTAGCAATCCCAACTCACGGGAGTCGCGAGGTTGCTCCCGGGGGATACCGCAAACGAACTGCGGTCGATTGCGGGTCGGTTCGTTCGCACGAACCACGCGGGCATAACCTAGGTGGTTGAGGTGAGCTCGACGGTTGACCCCACACCCTCATCCTTTGTAGGGCCAGTAGCACCGTTAAAGACCTACACCGCAACGATCGAAGCATTTGAGCGCTGAAGCCCGCAGCCCACCAGACGATTCTCGGCGATGGGCTAAGTGTTTGGCGGCGCGGTGCGGTGCGGTGGCAACGATGCCCCAAAAGCAATCAGGCGGACACCGCTCGGTGTCCGCCTGACGTCTTAATGAATACCTTAGATTAAACTAGGCGATAACCTTGTCCTTGGCCTGACGGCGACGACGCACCGCGGTGTAGACGGTGGCGCTAAGCAGCAGAGCTCCGGCGAGAACCGTACCAGGTTCCGGGGTCACCGCGCTGGCAATTTCCGCGCTGGTGATGACCATGTAGTTGTCGCCGGGTGTGGCGGGATTACCGCTGGCGAGTTCCCAATCGATTGAAGCACTCTCGAATAAATCGGTAGTTCCGACCGCTAGATTTGTGCTTCCAAGGAGCGTGTACGGGGCGCGGAGGTAGTTGATTACAGTACCTGCGCCATTGGTCTGGGCAGTCACACCAGCAAGGGACAATGAGAAGACATCGTTGTAATCAAACACGCCTTGCATGCTGTAGAGGGAACCGTATGTGAGAACACCGACTGAAACGCCGTTTAGAGAGACCCCGAAATCCGTAGAGTTGATGTTGGTAAACTGGACCTGAGCCAATTGTGTGCCACTTCCAGGGCCGCCCGCAGACCAGAAACTATACCCGAAGGTATCGTTATTACCGTTTGCGGGACTGCTGGGGAACAGCGCGAAATCGGAGGTAAATCGTGCGTTCACGAGTCGCACTCCGGGATCAGCTGTTGTTGTGGAGTAGTTCTGGACGAAATCATGATACAGACTGGGGTTAGTCACACCGGGTAGCACGAAAGGGTCATATCCACCCCAGTAAACGCTGTTGTTTCCTGCGTCAGCACCAGATGGGCCCTCGCCGCCGGTATATGAAGGGATCCACTGCATCTGACTTGTGCCGCCTGTATCAGGCGTAGGATTATACGGATCCGTGGTCTGCCACTGGTTGGCAGGACTCGCTCCGATGGGCGTACCATCGAGCGCGTCGCCGCGGTTGTAGTAGCCGCTATTCGTGTTGAACTGATTGACGCCACTACCGGACGAGTAGTTGGTTTGGACACTGGATATGTTCGTGCTGTATGTGAGCGCGTGCGCATTAAACGCGAATACAGCGGCAGCGAGCGTGAGTGCGGGGGCTTTGATATGTCTCATGAGTTGTTTTGTGGTTTGATGAACTGTAGATGAAAATTAGCGGGAAACCCTTAGACAGGGCTGACAATTGGTGCTGGCGCCGGTGGTGGTGGTGGTGGTGGTGCTAACTGACCGGTGCGCCTTGCTGCAGATGCTGAATGGGTTGACAGGCCCAGCGCAAGAACGCTGATCCCGACGACTAGGAGAACTTTTGAGGTATTCATTACTCGGGAAGAATAGCTTCCCAGAGAGATCGTGCAAGAGTTTTTTTAAAAAGATTTTGCCACAAATTTGTGACACTGGGAGCCGTGTTTCTGGGGGAGCTTGGCCAGAGTTGCCCCGCTCCGCAGACCCCGCTAGCTTGACGGTTTGGAGCCCTCGCCCTCTGCGATGAAACATACGCCGTCATTCCTATTCTGGATAGCCCTTGCTCTCACAACGGCTTGGGCCCTGGTGCTCCGCGCGTGCTACTGGGAGTGGTCCCTGAACGCGCAATACAGCTACGGGCTGCTGGTTCCCTTGCTCTGTGTGATGCTGGCGTCCCGTCGATGGCCGGACCGTCCAGCCCCGCACGCTCCCGGACGCCGCGGCAGAATCTGGGCCACTTGCGCGTTGGCAGCCGCGGCCGTGGTTCTGGCAGCCTTGCAACCCATGGTCGTATCTAACGCCGACTGGCGGATGGTTCCCGCCCTCGCCGCCATGGCCGGAGTGACGATGACCTTGTGCGTTATTTATTTCCTCGGGGGAACGCCGTGGCTCCGGCACTTCGCGTTCCCTGTCTTGTTTTTCCTCGTTGCGGTGCCTTGGCCGCGCCCGCAGGAGAGCGCGATCATGTCGTGGCTGATGTCGCATAATACGGGCCTGTGCGTGGAGGCGCTGCACTGGATGGGGTATGCGGCGGAGCAGCGCGGAAATTTGATCGCCATCCCCGGAAGCCTGCTCGGCGTGGAGGAGGCGTGCAGCGGCATCCGCTCGCTGCAGAGCGGCATCATGGTCGCGCTGGCGGTGGGGGAATTTTTCCGCCTTTCTGCGGCGAGCCGGGTTTTTCTTTTCTTGCTCGGGCTCGGGGCTGCACTCGCCGGCAACGCGCTGCGCTCGCTCACGCTCTCGGTAGCGGCCTGCCGCTCCGGCACGGGGGCGGTAGAGTCGATCCATGACGGCACCGGACTGGCGGTGCTGGCCGGGGCATCACTGCTCGTGCTGCTCGCGGGCAAGCTCCTCGCGCCGAGAGCCGGAGCGGGGCCGGCGTCCGACGCACCGGTCGCCCCACTCCTCCCCCTGCCCCGCGCACGCACCGCGGCGCTGGCGGCGCTCATCATGTGGCTAGGCAGCGTGGCCGCGGGCGAGGCGTGGTTCCGCTGGCACGAAGCGCGCGAGGGCCAGTTGCCACCGCGGTGGATGCTCGCGCCCGCCGGAGAGGAGGACAATGTGCGGGGCGTGCCGATCGCCGCGCGCACGCTGGACATCCTGCTTTTTCCCGACACGGCGGTCTCCGAGCAGTGGAGCGGCGACAACGGCTGGCAGTGGCAATCGTTCTACTTCCACTGGCCGGCGGGGCCGACCTCGGTGCAGTCGGCGTTCATCGTGCATGATCCGCGCGTGTGCCTCGGCGCGGCTGGATTCGAACTGGAGGCCAAGCTACCCTCGTGGATGGCCGCAGCGGGAGACTTCCGCATTCCTTTTCAGCGGTATGTGTTCCGCGATCGCGGGCGCACCGTGCACGTGTTCCACGCTGTGATCGAGGATGATGGGACGCCGAGCGCGGCGAGCAACGAAGCTGTGTTCGGTGCAGGCACGCGGTGGGACAACCTCCGCCGCGGCCGGCGCAACCGCGGTCTGCGCGTGCTGGAGTTCGCCGTGCGTGGTGCGCCGGATGCGGCGGGGGCGGAGGCTGCGGCGCAGCAGTGGCTGCAGCGCAGAATCGTCGCGGAAAAATAGCGCTAGTATTGGCAAAGTGCAGAAGTTGCCTTTCTATTGCCCGATCATTCTGCTTTCTGTTTGCTGCCCTGCCTCCGCATGAAAACGCACGACGACCAACGACCAGACGAGACTTCCGCCCCAAGTGCGGCGCCCGAACTTCCCAGCTATTCGCTCGATGACGTCAATGCGCCGGCAGGCTGGCGCATGTGGTTGTATGGCTGGCGACGCCGTCTTGTGCTCTGGCTACTCCTCGCCGCCATCGTCATCGGTTTTGGCGCCAAGCCGATCTACCGGGAGGCGAAGGCGCGGAGGGCTCTGACCATCACCGAGCAAGCGGGAACCGCCTTGGATCGCGGGCAGGCCGCCGAGGCCTCGACGCTCCTACGGCAGGCTGCGTTGATGGCATTCCAAGACGAGCGCGTGGCGGATCGCGTGACCTACCAGGCAGCACGGGGGGGCGACATGGCCAGCGTGGCAGAACTGGGGAAAAAAATTTCCAGCGGAAAAGCGGCGGTCGACGAGGTGCTCATCTACGGCGAGAAGTCGCTACAGGCAGGAAAGCAGGAGGACGCCGCGAGGGCACTGATGCTGCTTCCCTCGACGATAGCGCCGCCCGATGAGGCCCGGCGCGCGTCTCTTCGGGCTGGGTTAGCCGCGGTCCAGGGGCGTGGGGCGGAAGCCAAGGAAATCCTCGCCGCCGCGATCGTCTCGCTGCCCAGCAAGGATGGCGACAGCCTTCGTGTCACCTTGGCGGGCGCGCTGCTTTCCGAGGAAGACGGGGACAAGGCTCAAGCCCGCGCTTTGCTTGAGGAAGCCTCGGCCAATCCAGCCCAGCCAGGTGCGGCCGCACTGCGCCTCCTCGCGGCAAGCTCGGCGGGCATCAGCCCAGCCGCGCAGAAGTCCCTCAACGAGTTCGCGGACCGCCTGAGGAAGCATCCCTCCTCCACCGCAGCCGATGAATTGCTGATGGCCCGGCTCATCGTTTCATCCGATGCATCCCGACGCAACGAGGCGGTGGCCCAACTCGTCGAGCGCCTGCGCACCCGCAAGGCTGCGCTCGATGAACGGGTGGCTTCCGCACGGTGGCTGATCGGTCTGCAGGGCTACGAAGAAGCGCTGCAACTCGCAAGTGACGACGATGCAGCTGTCCACGCCGGAGCTCTCATGGTCAGGCTCGACGCATTGAGCGGATTGGAGCGGTGGGATGAAACGGCGGCAATCATCGAGAAGAACCACGGAGGCACGCTACCCGACACACTCTACCATTTGTTCCGGGCGCGGATCGCCGGCGTCCGTGGAGACGTCGAAACGGCGGAAGCGGAGAAAAGGCAACTGCGCCAGCTGTTGCCCTTCGGCGAACCTCCGCACGTGCTCTTTGTCGCACGCTACGCGGAATCCGTAGGATGGAAACCCGAGGCGTTCACCGCCTGGCGTTGCCTCGAGCCAAACGAAGGGGCGCGTGTCGAGGCGCTCCGGGGACAACTCAGAAACATCGCGGCCAACGCACCAGCCGCCGATGGGGTCAAGATCACCGGCAGCCTGCTCCAATTACAGCCGAACGATCCCTCCGCCCAACTCAGCGCGGCCTACTTCGAACTACTGGCCGGGGTCAATATTCAGGAGGCGAGCGCGCTGGCAGAAAAATTTCTCGGGGCCCAGCCGGATTCCCCCGACCTGCAGCGCGTGGCTGCTCTTGCGCGCCTGCGGAACGGGCGTGCAGCGGACGGCCTCGCGATCTGGCCGGGCGATGCGGACGAAAACCGCTGGCGCGTGCTGCACTCGGCCCTGCTGCGCGCCGCGGGAAACATTTCTGATGCCGACAAAAGTGCCGCGCAACTGGACCGCGGAGCGCTGAGTCCCCAGGAAAGGGAAATGCTCGCCGGCAAGGAACCCGAGGGCGGATAGCAAGCGGCTACTGCTTCGGTGTAGAAGGGAGCGCAGCGGTCGCCGATGGCGCCGGCAGCAGTTCACCTCCCCTGACGATGACCATGGCTTGTTGGGTCCGATTGACTCAGCCCCGCGTAGAGCCTAGACAGCCGCAAGACGAGGACCAGGCCGAGAAGAAGCACCAGCGCGATAGCGACCGATTTGATCAAGCGTTTACGACGGAATGGGTCCGTGCTCCCGCAATTGATGCAATGATCGCTTAAGGCGTGGGCGAATCCACAGGTCTCACAGCTTGGCATGACACACTAACGACAAGAAAATCAGGCCGCGTCAATGGCAAGAAAAAGGAACTGCCCTTCGCTCCGATTCAGCGGAGTTCGCTGATCAATGCGGCCTCGCCCGGGAGGAGTTTGCTGCTCTCGATGGCGCGGGCCAAGCCTGCAGCATCCTGCTTGCGTCCTGCCGCATCCAAGGCCGCACACAAGACCGCCTGCGATCCGGGT
>Ga0114970_10001662_pt1 | contig 16628 bp, 18 predicted proteins | sample M_140205_XF_Meta_FD_87030 | JGI IMG/M metagenome (GOLD analysis project Ga0114970, IMG submission 87030) | Freshwater microbial communities from Lake Montjoie, Canada to study carbon cycling - M_140205_XF_MetaG | ecosystem: Environmental > Aquatic > Freshwater > Lake | place: Lake Montjoie... | reverse complement strand
TTTTGCTAATTCTTTTGCTAATTCTTTTGCTAATTCTTTTGCTAATTCTAATTGACATAAATGAATTAAATCAGTTTCTCTGTTATCTATTTTGATATTCATAATAAATAAGAATATCAAATAATGTTTATATACTTTACAAAATATATTGCATGTGTTTAACCTAGCATACCAGAATGCGTAACAGCATAACTTCCACGTCGCAACTGATTTGGATACCGTGTAGTATTCGCCAATGAAAATGCTAGTGAAGGAATTTGTTGTGGAGCTCTCTTTAAGAAATTACCCATATTGCCCATTTTCCATGAAGGACCGTATGTAACAATTCCTGGTTTTTTATTTCCACCAACAGATCCACCACTTTGAATTGTTCTTCCATCAATTAAATTGACATATCGTCCTCTTCCAAATTGTGTTTGCATTCCAACCATTTTATATATTGCCTTAATATTATTTTATTTTATTTCGACTAAATATAAATAAAAATAAAATAAAATAAATTAACCCAACATTCCTGAATGAGTAGAAAAATAACTACCTCTTCGAAATTGTGTAGGATTTCTTGTAGTTGAAAAACGAACTGATCTAAGTCTTTGTGGAGCTCTTTTTAAAAAATTACCCATATTTCTTCTTTGCCATGATGGACCATAACTAACTATTCCTGCTTTTTTATTTCCACCACATGAACCGCCATAGTTACATCCGCGATTTACTGTAGAATCTATATTAGTAGTTGTTCTATTTCCAGAGAGAACCATTATTGCCATTGTTATATAATTGCTAAATAGATATAAATATAACTGAGTATAGTATATTAATGAATCAATTAACTGATAAACAAATAATTCATGATGATGATATTATTAAAGGAGAAGATGGACTAATTTTTAATCCATATAATCCAGAAAATGTGGAGATTAAATTGAGCGATGTTCAATTTATTCTCACTAAATATGGTGTTCCTGGAACTGTAAATAATTTAAGTTTATATAAACGAGCATTTGTTCATAGATCATATACAAAACGACCTCATTTAGAAAATACTTCACAAAATATAACTATTGTGGATAGACCACCAGATTGTATGCCTCTATCAACGAAATCAAATGAACGTTTAGAATTTTTAGGAGATGGTGTATTAGAATTAGTTACTAAATATTATTTATATAGAAGATTTCCTAAAGAGAATGAAGGATTTATGACAGAAAAAAAGATTGCTATTGTTAAAAATGAAGCTATTGGGAAAATAGCAATGGAAATGCATTTAAATAAATGGTTAATTTTATCTAAACACGCAGAAGAGAAAAAGATTCGCACCAATTTGAAAAAATTAGGATGTCTGTTTGAATCATTTATTGGTGCACTTTTTTTAGATTTTAATAAAATAGAAGTGAAGGATGAAGAAGGATGGTTTCAACAAATGTTTGTTACTGGTCCAGGGTTTCAAATGGCCCAAAAATTTATAGAAAATATATTTGAAAAACATATTGATTGGATTGCATTAATTCAAAATGATGATAATTTTAAAAATATATTACAGGTAAAAATTCAAAAAGAATTTAAAGTGACGCCGCATTATTTAGAGATTGATCACGATTTAGATAATGGATATAAAATGGGTGTATATTTATGTATGGGTCAATCTATTTATAATTGTACTACTGAAGATGCTATTCATATAGATAATTTGAAAACATTTGCTAAAATTCAAGAATATATTGAAAAGAATAATAAATTGTTACTTTTTTTAGGTGAAGGGCAGCATAAAATTAAACGAAAAGCAGAACAAATCGCGTGCGATGAAGCTTTACAGAAGTTGTCTTTATATTCAGTAGTCTAGTGTATAGTTATTTTTGATAAGTTATTTTAGTTGTAAATATATAATGAGTGTTTTAGAAAGATTAAAACAAAAACCTGATAATTTAAATACTAATTATAGATTTCCAATAAATATTCCTATACTTGCAGAATTGGATTTTACTGAGGAATCTTTTTTGGAATTTGTTAAAAAACTGGAAGGTATTAAAGAAGTAGAAGAAATCAAAGAAAATGACCTAGAACATGTAGTTAAATCAAAAAAAGTGAAGGTAGTTAAAGCTAAAATGGTTATGCAAGAGGAGGAAGAGGAGGAAGAAGAGGAAGAAGGATCTAGTATAGGATCAGATATTGGCGCACGATTAGAAGATACCGAAGCACGTGATCAAGCATTAGATGAAGACTTAGAAGAAGTAGCTATAGAAAAACAACTTAAAGAAAAATCAGCAAGAAAACGAGCAATTAAAGGCATTTCTACACTTAGACCACAAGATTGGGCACCAATTGAAGGTAAATCTATTAAAGTATTAGCTGAAAAAGAAGAACCTATGCGTATTAAAGCTTCTAAATATTACATGAATAATCGTGAAAAATTCATTAATTTTATTAATTCTAAATTTAGTCATTTTAAAAAAGAATTAGCAGATAATGCAGAGAATATTTCTTGTGATAATCAAAGTTCTGGAGAGTTCTCTCTTTTAATTCATCAACAACTGGTTCGTGATTATTTAAATTTATATACACCATATCGTGGTCTGCTTTTATATCATGGTTTAGGTTCAGGTAAAACGTGTACATCTATTGCTATTGCTGAAGGTATGAAAAATGCAAAAAAAATATTTATTCTTACTCCTGCATCATTAGAGCAGAATTATTTATCAGAATTGAAAATATGCGGTGAAGATATTTATAAGAAAAAGCAACATTGGGATTGGATACCATTACCCTCTACTAATGTAGAAATAGAAACTTTATCTGCTGCATTACAATTACCGGTAGATTATATTAAAAAAGGAAGAGGTGTATTTTTAGTAGATAAAACAAAAACGGTTAGCAATTATCAGTATCTAGGTATTGAAGATAAAAATAAATTAGATGATCAAATTAATGAAATGATTAAAGCTAAATATACATTTATTCATTATAATGGACTGAGACGTGCTAAATTAGCGCAAATTACTAGCAATTTTGAAGTAAATATATTTGATAATTCTGTTGTTGTTATTGATGAAGCGCATAATTTTATTAGTCGAATTGTAAATAAAATAGATAAAGAAAAAACTGGACAATATGATAAAAAAGGTAAACGTGTATTAACTGCTATTACAATGTCTCTTATTTTATATGAAATGCTTTTAACTGCACAAAATGCTCGCATTATTCTTTTAACTGGAACACCAATGATTAATTATCCGAATGAGCTCGGAATTTTATTTAATATTTTGCGAGGATATATTTATACATGGGAAATATCATTAGATGTAAAACCAGGACAATCTATTAATAAAGAAATGTTACATGACTTATTAATTAAAAATAAAAATATGGATTATATGGATTATTCAAATAAAAAATTATTTATTACACGTAATCCATTTGGGTTTGAAAGTAGTTTTACATCATCATCTGGTACATATGCTGGAGTAAGTAATGAATTAGAAAAACGTAGCAAAACAAAAGGAGAAAAAGTGGTAGTTCCAGTAGAGCATATGAGTAATGAAGATTTTGAAAGAAATATTATGAGAACATTACATAGTGCGGGTATTGAAACAATTGCTGGTCCAAATTCAGTAATTATACATCCTTACAAATGTTTACCTGATAAATTAGAAGAATTTGTCCAATGGTTTATTTCAGAAGATAAAACAATAAAAAATCCAGATATTTTTAAACGTAGAATTATGGGTATGACATCTTATTTTAGAAGTGCTCAAGAACAATTATTACCCAAATATGATGTTGCTGAAAATTTTAATATAGTAAGTATACCAATGAGTGATTATCAGTTTGATGTATATGAATTAGCTAGATATCAAGAGAGAAAACAAGAAAAAGGTAAACCTGGTGCAGCTGCAGCAAAACCAGGAGAAATATATACTGAACCTTCTTCAACCTATCGAATATTTTCACGGTTATATTGTAATTTTGTAATGCCTCCAGAAGTGCCTAGACCAATGCCAAAAGAAGAATTAAATATGGAAGAAAATGAGGATGCTATTATAAAAACAGATAAAAGTAAAGAAGTAGCCGCAAAAGATTCTGATGATTTAGAGAATTTTGATAATCCAGAATATGCTGTAGAAGAAGAAGCATTAGAAAAACAAGGAGACACTACCTATGTTAAACGAATTGTGGCAGCAATACAATTATTAAAAGAGAATGCATCTACTTATTTTAGTGAAAGAGGATTGCAAAAATATTCACCTAAATATTTGGAAATGTTAACTAATATTACTGATCCTCAACATATTGGTCTGCATTTAGTATATAGTCAGTTTAGAACATTAGAAGGAATTGGTATTTTTCAAATGGTTTTAGATTATCATGGTTTTACTCAATTTAAAATTAAACAAAATTCACAAGGACAATGGGAATTAGATATTGCGCCAGAAAATCGTGGTAAACCTACATATGCTTTATATACTGGAACCGAATCACGTGAAGAAAAAGAAGCCGTGCGTAATATTTATAATGGAGATTGGGATGCCCAAGATCTTTCACCTGCTTTAGTAGAAGAATTAAAGGATATATCACCAAATAATAATTTGGGCGAGATTGTTAAAATATTTATGATTACTGCATCTGGATCAGAAGGTATTAACTTACGTAATACGCGATATGTTCATGTTATGGAACCATACTGGCATCCAGTAAGAACTGAACAAGTTATTGGAAGAGCCCGTCGTATTTGCAGTCATAAAGGATTACCTAGAGATTTACAAACTGTTGAAGTATTTATATATTTGATGAAATTTACGGATGAGCAGATTGCATCAGATAAATCAATTGAATTAAAAAGAAAGGATTTAAGTAAGTTGGAATATATAATTTCGCCTGATTCGCTAGAAAAAGCCAAGGTGCCATTCACAAGTGATCAAGCATTATTTGAAATTTCTGTAATTAAAGAGAGAATAAGTAATCAATTATTGAAGAATATTAAAGAGGCCTCAATTGATTGTGCTACTTATTCAGTAGGAAATACAAAGGAGAAATTAAAATGTTTGACTTTTGGAAATCCGGATAGTAGTTCTTTTTCATTTAATCCAAATATTGCTGCGGATAATGCAGGAGTTGTAGGTCAAAGTAATAAGAAATTAATTACATGGAAAGCTAAGAAAATAACATTAAAAGAAGGGACTAAAAAGATTGAATATGCTTATAAAGCAATAGATGAAAATACTGGTGAAATATATGATTTAGAAAGTTATACACAAGCTTTAAGAACCCCTGGTCTAGAACCAACCTTAATTGGAACATTGAATTTGAAAACTAAAAAAGTAGATTATATAAAGTAAATATATGGCAATGATACTTGCAAATAAAAATCAAACCCGATCAAATAAAAAGAATATAAATGTTTTAAATTGTTTTTTGTCTAGGAAAAAAAGAGAGAAATCAAATTATAACAAAATACATAATTGGTCTAAATTAATGCAGGTTGCACCTACTTTATTTAGAGATGCTACAAAGATTATTATAGATAAAAAATGTGGTAATATTTATGTATTTTTTAATGGAGGTCATCTCTCTTTGCATTATTTATATAAAACAAAAACTGGTTGTAAGTGTTGGACTAAGCGAAGCAATTCTAATAAGCAGAGCAATTCTAATAAGCGGAGCTCCGGAACTAGAAAAAATAAATCAAATGGATCTAATATACATTACAAAATAGATGATAAAATTAATTCACCTATTTATATTCCTATTTTTGTAAAAAGAGAGAAATTCACATATGATAACAAAGTGGAAATTCCTAGTTATCATAAAAAATGGATAAATTATTGTATTCGACAATTAAATACTTATACTACAGATTTCAATGCATAAACAATATTTAGTTGATTCATTTGACTCATATAACATAATTTAAAATTAGTTCCATCATCTAATTCAGCATAATGTTCAGTAGAAAATCCATCATGCCAATTACCTCCTAAAATTTCTTCTATTTTCATAATAGTATATTTTATTGGTTTTTCTCCTTTTTTATATATTTTATCTCCCACTTTGAAGTCGCACATTATACTTATATTATATTGAAATGTTTAATTATTTTATCTAATTTATTATTTATTTCCTTTAAATCATTTTCTTCCTTTACGTCCTTTAAATCATTTACGTCCTTTAAATCATTTATTTCTTTAGTTTCTTTTATATTTTTTACTTGTTTTAATTTTGAAAAAATACTCTCTCTATTTGTTACTATTGGTTCTTCACTAGTTAATTCATTAGACCATGAAATATGTTTATCCTCATTATTTGATTTTTCATTTTTCTTTTCAGTTTTTAAAGAGGTATCTTTACTAGATAACCAACTGGTAGTCGCAGTTGTGCTTGTATTTTGACTATGTATTTGTTCAATATCAAAATTACGTTGTAATAATGTTCTTGCAATAAGTTGTTCCATTTCTGATCCAATTGGACTATCTTTTACATCACTAAAATTAAGATCTGCTGGTTTTTCTTGTATCATTAAACTACTAAATTCATTTTGTTTTTGAGATAATTGTTTTTCAAATTCGCCAATACGTTCAGCATGCAATTCTTCTGCTGTAATGGAATAATTTGAATCATTCTCTTGAATATTTAATCTAATAGGTCCATCCGGTTGCTTATTATTATGTCCATTATTTTGTTTTTGCTGTTGTTGCTGTTGTTGCTGTTGTTGTTGCTGTTTAATTGATCGTTGATGCAGTTGATATTCTTTCACCATAAAATCTTTAAATTGCATTATAAATTTTGTATTCATTTGATAAAGAGTTAGTCCAGAGGTTCTCTCTTTTTCACCAAATAATTTTATATTATTAATAAAAACTGGTTGATTCATATTAGGTAGTTTTTCATCTTGTAATACATCCCATATTGTTTCCACATTTCCTTTTGTCAAAAACATATATTATTAGTTAGTAATATATGTTTAAATCGATAATTTAAATTATATATCTTCATTAAAATATACTTTGCGAAATTGTTGCATATATTTATCTTTTATTTTATGTGTTTTTAAATATTGACCTGTTAATTTATCTTCTAACATATGTACTATAAAATAAAGCGAATATATTCCACATTCAGTTGTTCCCATTTGATGTTCTACTGGATAATTATAATCTGATTTAAAAGCAATTGGCTGATTTAATTTTTTTCCTTGTTCTATTACACGATCAATAAGTGATTGAATTTCTTTACTTGGCATATCACCTGCTGAATCATAAAAGAAAATTTCTGCCTTTTTAATATTTATAAAGAGAGACATCCAATGCTTTCCACCTCCAGTATGCTTATCTGTATTAAAAATAATGCCTATTTTAGTTTTACCAGAGTTAATCTGTTCTTGTAAATTAAATTTACATAATTCAGGCCATACGCACTGATCTCCCATCATTTGTGTATCAAAATCAATAGGTGTAGGTCCCATAAATTCAAAACATTTATATGCTTTTTCATATTGTTTCATTACATCTAAAATATCAACACTAGATAACCATTCGTTCGGGTTTTTTTTCCAATCCGCTGGAGATTTGGGCGCAAAAGAATCACGCAATTCTGTATCTAATTTACCTTCTACAAAATTTTGTTTTAACCAACACGACTCTTTATTGCAAATACTTTTTAAATATTCTTTTAATTTTGACCATATTTCTTTAGGCCAGTTACTTTCAATTTTAACATCTGGATGACGAGCATTCCATAAATATTTTAATTTTAATAATGTTTGATCATCTAAACACGTATAATCTTTTTGTTTTTCTGGATCTGGATTTGGACTACATTGTAAATTTTTAAATGATATTTCTTTTGGTTTATTTTGTTTATCTTTACTACTTTTTTTATTATTTCTTTTACCCCTTCTTTTTCCACCACCTATTGGTTTTCTTTTTGTTCCCTTTTTATTTTTATTTTGGTGGCGGTATTGTTTCCGTCTTGTCTTCATATTTATTAGATATATTATTCTTTTTACAAATACCTTTATTTCTTAAAATAGGGTCTTTTAAATTAATATTTTTTTGTTTTGGTAAAACTGGATCAGGTGCTGCCATTTTTGTAACGGTTCTTTTTACTATTTTCTCCAAAGAGTTCGGTTCATACATTTTTACAAAACGCATCATTGATTTATTCGCTTCTTCTACTGATTCTATTTTAGTATTTATGAAATTCATTTGCGTAATATTAGCATAATCTTCTTGTAAAATATCTGTTTTATCTAATATTTGAAAATATCTTATACAACTATTAATATAATTTTCAAAAGTTTTTGATATTTCAGTTGAAGGACTATGTTCATTATGCATTAATTGTTTTGTTAAATCATATATTCTTTTTTTATAAAACTTGCGATCCTTTAAATTTGTTTTTATTTTATTTTCTTCTAAATTTTGATTTTTTATATATTTTAAATATGTTGATTTATTCATTAAACATTCTAAAGTAATTTCAGAAGTTGGATCAAATATATGTTCTCTCTTTATAAATGATATAACTTCTTTTTCTACATCTTTTTCTTCCTCTTCACCTTCCTCCTCCTCATCTGAATAAAGTAATTCTTTAGTTATTATCTTTATTGATTGTTGATCTATTACTGGGTCTAAACTTACTTTCATATTTGATTCCATGTTGCTTTGTTCTGGTTGCTCCAATTGTTCTTCTACCGACCGCAAGCGGAATTGCTCCATAAATACTATTATTAAATTAATCACATTGATTTTCCGATAAACCTTTTAATTGTTGTCGAGTATGATTATAAAAAACACCTTTAGCAACTTCTTCATTATTTGGATTAAAATCACTATATAATTCTTTTTTAAATAAATTTGGAAATGGTTGTTGAACTTGTAAATGTTCTTTTGACTTAAATTGAAAATGGTATAAATCACTATTTGATGAAGGAACATAAACTGATTGACTGCATTTTTGTAAAGCATATACTTGATTTCTTAATTCAGATTCTAAATTTATATTTGTTGCAAAACCTGACCATGGACTTACTGTATTTCCTGGATTAAATACATAATGTGAATTATATGTAGGTTGTTGAATCATTGGAACATTAATTGGTGCTCTAGGATCAACAATTGGCAGTATAGAATATTTAGTCATTACAGGTCGAACACTCAAGTAAGGCTGTAATGGTTGTGATGATAAATTTCTATTAAATATTCTTTCATTACTAGTATCAATAATTTGCATATTTGTTTCTAAATTGCTACACATAATATTACTAAAGAAATAATAACAATAAAATAACTTATAAATATAAGAAGAATGTTTTCATTTTCTCAAAAATTTCAAATGAATGCGTTTATACTAATTACTGCTATAACATATATATTGTATATTGTTAGTTTATTAGGGTTATCAAAAACAAATACCGCACCATATGTCACAATTATTCATAGTTATATACAAATATATGTAAGTCTATTTTTAATGTATCGTTTTAATCCATTTAGACATAAAAGAGAATTTTCCGATTTAGATAAAAAAATTGCATTTACTGCAGGCACATTTTTATTAATGAGCGGAACATTAGGTGTTATTATTAAAAAGTATTTGAATATTAAAGACTAAAAACTAAGGATTAAATGCTAAGGATTAAATGCTAAGGATTAGTTAGTTAAAGGAAACCTTGCATCGCTATTACACGGAGGATTTATAGTTGCATTATCATTGATCATACTTTTTATTAAAGGAGGCAATGTTTCAAATGTAAAAAATCCAGTATTATTATAAGTTATTAATTCGTAATGAACTGGACTTGTCCACCAAATTAATATGTATCCATCATACATTTTTTTAGTATAAGTATCTCTAATTAAACATTCTATTTGATTAAAATTGGAATCAAAAATAACAAATTGAACATTTAATATTTGACTTAATATATTTACTGCTACAGAATCTGCCCAATAATTACTAGTATTTACATATTTTACAAAATCATTGAATTTTGTTAAATCAGGTAAGCTATTTTTTAAATCCTTAATTTTATTATTATTATATATCAGTTTATCAAATTCTTTATTAATTTGTTTTATAATATCCTTTTTACTTTGTGGAAGGGACCCACCATATATTTGTCTAATATAACTTTTACCTCTATTATCATCTGCCATATATAGTTCCCATTGTTGTAATTCATAATCTTTAAATATTGGCAGTGTTATATTTTCAGAAACCATTTTGCGAAGTGCTGTATGTGAAAAATATTTTTTATTTTTACTAGATGCCAAGCCTTGACTAACAGAATGAAAAAAACAATCTCCTCCTCCATCATTTTTTATTATTATAAAATAATTAGTTGTCAATAGTTGTAATAAATTAACATATTTAATTTGTTGTCTCCTTTGTCTTCTATATATTTGATTTGGATATACTTCAGTTTGATGTTTTGGTAATGGTTGTTTATTTATAGGCGATTTAACTAAATATTGCATTTGTTGTTGTTCTGGTCTTGGTTGGACTGGTTGTTGTTGTTGTTGTTGTTGTTGTTGTTGGACTGGTTGATAGTTTTCAAGTTTATGTAAAGAATTTGATTTTTTTCTAGGCATTATTGGTATAATATTATGACGTTGTTGTATTTTCATAATGTCTTGTTTTATTTGCCGACTTGATTTTTTAGCACGACTAGAATTATTTACAAATTTTATCATTTCTTTACGAAAAGAAGAACGTCTAGATGGTTTTCTTGTATTTCTTCCTGTAGGTCGTCTAGTTTTTCTAGGAGGACTAACATATCCTTTAGGTACAACAAATATATTTATTTTTTTTGACTCTTGTCCTTCTAATAAATTATTAAATCCAATAGTATCTCTATAGTCACCAGAATTTGGAATATAGACCATTTATATATCTTTAGTTAAAAAATTTTGTAGGCATAACATTATTTTTTTACTAATAATTTTATCTAATTCAAATTCTTTTTTATCCTTTTCAATATATGTAAATAAAAGCGCATCTTTATCTTTTATTTTCAAACGCTTCATAATTACTTCATTTGATAAATCATATATATAAGGTTGTTTTACTTTTACATAAACTACATTTGATACATCCATTTCAGGATAATAAGTATCATCTACAAAACATATCTGTGTATTTACTGGTAATTTAGCACATGTAATTAAATCAGTATATGATTTTTTATGTGAAGTTCTACCTAATTCTACTTTTTTACCATTGATTTTAAATGCACCAATAATTTTATCAAATAACGGATATTTCAATTTGTTTTCAAAATAATTTTTTATATATTGTATCCATTTTTCAGTAGGAGATTGATTATTTGTATAAATCATTACTTTATTACAAATAAACTCCGTCTTTTGTCGTTTGAGATACTTTAATATTGTTAGCATATGGGGTCTTATAAATTCCGGAAATAAATCTAATAAAGTATCAAATGTATCCTGGTTTTGATTTTTGGATTCTACCATTTTCCATATTTTTCCCAATTTAGAAAAATATCCTAATGTTTCATCCACATCAAATACCACGATTTTTTGTTGCATAAAATATTCATATATTATATTATGTCATCATCTTCATCAATGAAATTAAATAAAACAGATTATACAACTATTTTAAAATATTACAATTTACCTATTCCAAAACACAGTTCTACTTTAAAACATAAAGCAGAACAAATCTTATCTGAAAAATTATGCAGATGTATTAAAAAAGTAGGCAAAGCAGTTAAATCTGAACCTAAAGCTATTGGAATTTGCACTCGGAGTATATTTAAGGGAAAAGGGTTAAAGCGCGGTAAATTTACATGCCGACAAAAAAAATCTAAACAAAAAAGTAAATAACCCCCCCCCCCCGAAAAGTAGATATAAGAAAACTACTTAAAGAAACATCGCGCCCCTACTTCTCTAAATAATCTAGGGCTGCTAAAAGGACCTGCTCTTGTCCTGACAATTTTTGAAATATCATTAATTCATCTGGATTTAAATGATAATGTTTATGTGCAAAATTCTTGCATACTAGTGCAATTCCTTTATCTGTAATTTTAATATCGCATATGATGCCACCTTGAGTTAAATGTATATTTTCTGGGTCGGATAGTGGTATCCATCGAATAAATGCGCCAATTTTAAGATCATTGAGTTCATCTATGTAGCGATATTGTTTGAGTTTATTGAAATATTCTTTAAACACTTCTACTTCTAATTCCAATTCTGTGAGCATATTGTGTGTCATCTCTGTGATCTTTTTATATGACATATTGATAATATTTTCATTGGCATCATTATCTAACGCTTTTAATAAAACATTGACATCCATATTTTATTAAAGGAGAATTATCTTTAACATTAATCAGTCGAGTTTATATTATTATAATAAATTGATTTAAATATAAAATATTACAATATATTATAATACCTAAAAATGCCTAAAATCAGTTGTGAAAAGTGCGGTAAAGAGTTTAATAATAAATCTAATTATACACAGCATCAAAAAAGAAAAACCCCTTGTGTTAATGAAAGTAAAATAAAGGAAATTATTGATAAATCTGTTGAAGAGAAATTTACTAAATTATGCTCTCTAAATGAAAATATAGTTATTATGCCATCAGTAACTGTAGCTGAATCAACTAATACTATTGATACATCTACTTTTGATGAAATAAAAAAATATTATGATGACACTTTAAATAATGATAAAAGCACTTATAAATCAAGCAATGATGAACCAACACCTATTGATTGTATAAGTGAAATGATTAATAAAATTCCAGTTGAATTATGGACTAGACCAGATTTATCTATATTAGATCCATGTTGTGGTAATGGTAATTTTAGTATTCCAATTTTATTTGAATTAATGAAATATCACGATAAACAAACCATTTTGGAAAATATATTAGAATTTAATGATATTAATGAAAGTAGATTAGATAATGTTCGTAAAGTATTTTGTAATGAAAAATATAATTTACAAGTAACGAATAATGATTTTATTACATTTAATACTTCTAAAAAACGCGATTTAATTGTTGCCAATCCTCCTTTTGCAAAATTATTGGAAAATGGAAAAAGAGCATCCAAAAATCACAACTTAATTAAAGATTTTATTGAAAAAGCATTATCTCAATTGAAACCTAATGGATATTTATTATTTATTACTCCAGATAATTGGATGTCATTTGCTGATAGAAATGTATTAATTGAAATAATTACTGGATTGCAAATAATACATTTAGATATACATACTGCAAAAAAATATTTTAAAAAAATCGGTTCTAGTTTTACTTGGTATATAATTCAAAATTCTGCATTTTATAAAAATATTAATGTTTCGGGTATATGGAAGAAAAAAGAATATACTAGTTCTGTTGTATCCAAACCACGAAAGTATATTCCATTATTATATAATCAACTAGTTCAAGACATATTATCAAAAACAATAGATAATATAGCTTTAAAAAAATTTGAGATTAAAACAAGCAGTGATTTACATAAATATACAAAAGCAGCATTTATTAATGATGTAGAAACTGATGTATACAAATATAAATTAATACATACACCTAGTCAAACTGTATATGCTTCAAAACCTCATAAATTTCAAGAAGGATTTAAAGTATTCATTTCTACAACAGACAAATATAAAGTTTTTATAGATAACTGTGGAATGACACAATCCATTGTATTCATATTATGTGCGGATGAAGAAGAAGCAAAAAAATATGTGCAAATATTACAGCATCCCTTATATGTATTTATAAATAATATTTGCCGTTGGGGAAATTTTAATAATATACGAATATTACAAAGTTTTCCTATACCTGAGTTGGGTGACCAACAAAAAATTTATGATTATTTTAATATTACAGAAGAGGAAGCAAATTACATTACTACTAATTTATAGACTATATTGCTAGCTATTACAAACAATTTGAACCAAATATTGGTGGTATATTATGATTGCTTTTACTATATTTTTGAAATAACTGTGTCTCTAATGGTCTCATCACATATGGCATCATTTCAATTTGATTTCCTGATAAATCAGTTATTGATATTTTTTCTTGGATTTTATTATAATATGTGAATTTACTTGTATATCCTTCTGCTAATGCTTTTTTTATAAATCTTTGAAACCATTTATTTGTTAGCGATCCTGTTTCATGATTTCCTCCACCAAAACTACATATCCTTTTAAACATTCCTTGACTTTCAGCAAATGATCCTAATTTAACAATATAATTAATCTCATTTTTACAAATTGTCAATGCATATAACCCTTGAACTTCAAATGGAACACAATTTGTTGACTTTACGCAATTATTTATATTTTCTAAATCGCACGTATTTACAAATAACTCTTGCAAGCACGGGTTGTCTTCTAAAAATATATTCAATGGAAGACAAATACCGAGTGCTATTAATTCATCTATATTTACATTTTTTTCTAATATATTTTTGACTTCCAATTCAAGTCCAATATTGGCATCTTTTATAATATGTATTTGCTGGTCAATTGTTAATGTATCTAATTTCATTTTTATCTCGCTAACTAAATCTTTTTTATTTTTATTTGTTTGTTTACAAGGCTTACCTGATTTATCTAGTTTGATATCTTCTTTATAAATAGATATTTCTAATATACCTGCTAAGGGTTGCAATTCTTCTTTTACATTTAATTTTTCAATTCGACTACTAATTGATGATTTAATTAAGTCATCAAAAGGATTAATAATGTTCACTTCTAATTCAGTTTGTTGGATTGTTACTTCAGTCATTTTATATGTTGTAATTTAAATTAGTATTTAATTTTTTACTTCAATTTTTTTATAAATACATGATTTTATATATCATAAAATAATTGCACGGTTTCAATAGTTTTATTTGTTTTATTTACCGGATCAATCCAATAATCTAGTTGGGAAGTTAATGAATTTAATCTTTGCGTCCATTCATCCTGTTTGGATTTTTTTATAGTGCAAATACCATTTTTATTATTACTCCAACATGAAGTAATAGTATTGCCTGTATCTAAATAATCATCTGGATTAAACCTTATAAATATGACTGGTCTATGTCCTAAATCTTGTGATAATTCCATTATTCTTTTATTTTCACAACTACAATCATAATCAGTGTGTTGATTTTCATCTACTTCTATAATAATAATTTGGTATCCTAAATCTAATAGTAAATCTGGTCGTCTTTTTGAGCATCCGTCTTTTACAACTTTATCTGCTGTCCAAGTTAACTCTGGATATTTGTTTATTACATGTTCTACTGTTGCACGTTCTTTTGTTTTGTAATTTCGTGAAACTGGTTTGTCTGGAAACATATTTATAAAGCAATATAGACAATAACCTTCGTATTTATCTTTAATTTGAGTAGAACACCAATCATTTTTACAAGTTTTATTTTTTATATCTACCATTCCATCTTTTTTATGACTAAAACAAAATAATAATTTTACTTGATTTTTAAAATTAAAATGTGCGTGTATTTTACATCCTTCATGAATACATATTTTAGATCTTATATCTGTCATTCCAAGTTTTTTATGAAGTGTGCAATATAGTGCTAGTATTTGTCCTTCAAAATTATTGCATGGTTGAATATTACATCCTTCATGAATACAAGTTTTATTTTTTACATCTACCATATTTTCTTGTTTATGCTTATTACAATATTTTGCTTTAAGTTGTCCTTCAAAATTAAAAATTGGTATTATGTTACATCCTTCTTGTTCACAAGTTTTAGATAAGATATTTACCATATTTTCTTTTTTATGTTCTGCACAATATAAAGCATTTATTTGTCCTTCTATATTAAAATTTGGTCGAATATTACATCCTTTATATTTACAAGTATTATGTGTCACATCTATCATTCCTATATGTTTATGTTGTAAACAATATAAAGGTTTTGTTTCACCATCTTTATTATAAATAGGACGTGTATTACATTTTTCATAAATACATTTTTTATTTTTAATATCTATCATTCCTTCTTTTTTATGATTTGAACAATATTTTGCCTTTACATTATTTTCAAAATTAAAATTTGGTTGAATTTTACATGTTTCAAATTCACATTTTTTGTTTTTTACATCTACCATATTTTCTTTTTTATGTTTTGAACAAAATAATGCTTTTGTTTGACCTTCTATATTAAAATTTGGTCGAGTAGTGCATCCTTCATTAATACACATTATTATAATTGATATAGTAGTATACTATAATTTTATATCAATTTAGTTCAATATAGCTAAAAATTTGATCCAAAAGAATTACCTAAAAATTCATTAGAAGCTTGGATCAATGAATCGCCAAATCCACCAGGTGTTGCTGCATTTTGTAATGGGTTTTGGTCTGACTGGGAGTACATTTCGTTATAATTTGGCAATTGTTGACTAGTAGTAGCAGATGTAGGCAACTGGTTAATATTAGTTGACCCATATAAAGACTGGTTTTGAGCTGTTTGGTCAGGTGATTGCTGTTGCATTTGTTGTTGTCCTTGACCAGAGATGGGTTGAGAAACTTTCACAGATCCTTTTCCTTTACCCTTCTTTTTCTTACCATCTTTATCTGCATCAGCAGATTCGCCCGTCCATAATTCTGTCACGCGATC
>Ga0114970_10001661_pt1 | contig 16630 bp, 9 predicted proteins | sample M_140205_XF_Meta_FD_87030 | JGI IMG/M metagenome (GOLD analysis project Ga0114970, IMG submission 87030) | Freshwater microbial communities from Lake Montjoie, Canada to study carbon cycling - M_140205_XF_MetaG | ecosystem: Environmental > Aquatic > Freshwater > Lake | place: Lake Montjoie... | reverse complement strand
CAGGCCTTTGCCGGCGATACTGGCCTCCCGCGGGTGCTCCGCGTTGAAGGGGCCAACACGGCGGATTTCTCGGATGCCCGGGTGCTGGTCGAATTGCGCCACGACACCCTCTACGACGTCGGACCAATTCTGATGGAAACGTTTCCCGCCACGCACTGCCGCTACGTGCGCTTGGTCGCCGTCAAAATGAACCGCGACCAACTCTTCCCCTCGGGCACCCCACGGCTGGGTTTTGCCGAGATCGAATTATTTTCGAATGGCCGCAATGTCGCGCTGCATCAACCCTTCGTCGCCAACTTCAAGGCCGAAGATCCCGCCCGCTCCCTCTCCAGCCTGACGGATGGCCGGAATTTCTACGGCACAATCTTACCCGTTCGCACGTGGTTGAATCAACTGGCGCTGCGGCACGAACTGGAACGTGAGCGTCCGCTGGTCAGCGCAGAACTCAATCGGCGCTATGCCCGGCAGAAAACCAACGTCGCGCGCCTGGCTGGGCTGGCGGCGGTGCTCGCCTGCGGAGTGGTGGTCATCGTTTTGGTTAACCGTGTTCGCCAACAACGCGCGATCGCGGAGACCCGCAAACGGATCGCGGCCGACCTGCACGACGAACTGGGGGCCGACTTGCACGCCATCGGCCTGCTCAGCGATCTTGCGCTGTCGGCCCGGGCGGCACCGGAGCGCTTGGGCGATCTCTTGCAACGGATGCGGTCGCTCACCGAACGCACCGGCAAGGCGGCGCGCCACTGCACCAATCTGCTCGAAGCGGAGGACTTGCACGGAGATTTGGTGAACGACATGCGCCACGCGGCCACGCGCATTTTGGCGGACTTGGAGCACTCAATCGAATTCGAGGGCGAGGCCGAGCTGCGGCAACTCTCCCCCCGCAAACGGATCGACCTGCTCCTGTTTTATCAGGAAAGCCTGATCAATATCATCCGCCATTCCGGTGCGACGTGCGCACATACACGGCTGTCGGCGGCCGGAGGCGCGATCACGCTCGCGGTGACTGACAACGGTCGCGGCGTGGATGGCCAAGTGCCCGCGTCGCTGAATCGCCGGGCGCGCCTGTTGGGAGCCGAGGTCAAAGCCGGTCCATCGGAGTTGAAAGGTGCCTGCATCGTTTTGCGGTTCAAACGCCGCCGGTTTGGATTCCTGCCATGAAAAACAAAATCCGTGTCATGGTGGTCGAGGACAATCCCCGCTACCGCGAGGTGATTGCCCTCGCTCTTAAACAGGAGCCGGACATCGAGCTCGCCGGCGAGTTTGGCACCGCCGAGATCGCGTTGCGCAGCTTGAAGGATCGAGTCGGCGGGGAGTTGCCCGACCTGGTGCTCTTGGACCTGCACCTGCCGGGCATGGACGGACTCGAAGCACTGCCCCGGTTTCTCGCCGCCGCGCCCGCCGCGAAGATTATGATTCTCACCCAGTCGGACAATGAAGCCGATGTGTTGCGGGCGATTTCACTCGGAGCCTCCGGCTACCTGTTGAAGTCCTCCACCGTCGGCACGATCACCGACGGAATCCGATCGGTGATGAAGGGAGGCGCGTCGCTCGATGCGGGCGTGGCCCGCTTCATCCTGAGTACGCTGAAAGCCCGGTTGTCCAAGAGTAGCTCCGACGGCCTGCTGACCGAGCGGCAGAGGGAAATCCTCGCCCTGCTCGGCGAAGGATTGTTGAAGAAGGAAATCGCGGAGCGACTGAGGATCAGCTACGCGACCGTCGACGAACACGTCGCTCATATTTACGAACGGCTTGGCGTGCGCAACGCCCCGGCTGCGGTCAATCAGGCGCACCAGCTGGGCATTTTTCCCTCCGGCGGGCATCGAGACCGCCAATCGGGTATGGGTGGGTAATCAACGAAGCGCTGTCAGCGTGCGGGGCACTTGGAGCCTGCGCGCAGGGACTTGGGCGTGGCCTACAGCACCGTGATGCGCGCCATCGTCGCGTTGGAGGCTGGCGGCGTTTTGGCCAAAGTCGGTGACGGCAAGCGGGACCGCGTTTTTTGTGCCCGCGCGATTCTCGACATTCTGGATGAGCCAACTCGCTTGGTGCCGGAACATCCCTCGCCACATCATCGGAAAAGCCGTGGAGAGGACTGACGCCTACCTTTCACGCATGAGATCAGCTTGCACCACCCGCTCAACTCGGCCGCTCAAAGAGCGCTTTTCCATACGTAATGCCAACGTCTCGTGATATTTGGATAATAGTCGAAACACCACTCGCTCACGCTCGCAGCTACCAGAAGTCAAAAACTCAAATGACGTTGGTACAAGGCGGACTCCAAGGATTTGACCGGTGATTGAAATCGCCGGGAAAGGTAGCGGATTTCGGAGCGGGAAAAAAGTGCTGAAGCGAACCATGATCGAGTTCGGTCAAATCGTAGAAATTTGTTTCCGCCCGTATCACAGTAAGTTAGCTCAACCTTTGACCGAACCGTGATAAGGTTCGCGTCAGATTCACACTGGCTGCCCGACATGGATTCGAACCATGACTGGGTGAGTCAAAGTCACCTGTGCTACCATTACACCATCAGGCAAGAAAGTGCGGAGGGCATAACGTGCGGCGTTCGCGCTGCTGGTCAAGGGCGGAAACGTCGTTCTCTCATTTTCCGGTTTTTTTTGCGGAGCGGCTCGCGCGGACGAAAAAAAGCCCGCCCACGCGGGGCGGGCAGGCGGGACGTTGCTTGATGGAAGGTGCACTTACCGTTTGGCACCGGTGCGACCCAGCGTGTAGGTGAAGAACACACCGCGGCCATCGCCGGGAATCTTATTCGCGCGCAGATAGTCGAGGTCGAACACGTTGTTCACGTTAACCGCGAACGTGTGGTCGAAGCGGGTGTTGCTGCTGGCTAGGCGATAGCGGGCACCAAAATTCCACAGCGTGTAAGAGGGAATGCGCATGCGCCATTGGTTGGTGGAGCGCGTCACGACGACGATGCCGCCGACGCGGCCCATTGTGTCACCAGCGTTGGGGGCTTCCGTGGGGGTCGAGTCGACAAAGGTGACGCCGAGGTTGGTTGAGAAACCGCGCAGTTTGGGATTCGAGGGGGTGTATTTGACATAGGCGCCGCCGTTTTCAGGGGAAATACCGTTGACGCGGCGTCCGATGGCTTGGGGGAAGGCGCTGCCAAAATCGGTATAAATGGAGTACACGTGGCCCCAGCTTCCGCCGACGTTGACCTCGTTGGTGATGTTGTAGTTCAGGTCCATTTCGTAGCCGCGCACGAGTTGGTTGCCCTCACGGCGCGTGGCGTTAACGTACGTGCCTGAACCGGGAGGCGTTTCGATCGATTCGGTCACAGAGACGTTGTTGCGGGTGGCGTAGAAGCCGCTGACAGTGAAATTCAGGCGATCCTCGAGGAGCGAGCCTTTGAACCCGTAGTCGTAGCCTTTGGCGGTCTCGGCAACGTAGTCGGGTAGGGCGACGGTCGGGGTGGCGTCGGATTGGGGCACAAAGAAGCTTTCGCTGTAGTTGGCGAAGACCCGTAGGTTTTGGGTCAGCTTGTAGTTGACGCCAAGGTTGGGCTTGAGGCCGGAGTCCATGCTCTTGGCGAGCAATTGTCCGGGCAGATAGCCGGCGGGAGGAGCCGTGAAATCGCGGTGACGGAAGCGAACGGTGTCGAAGCGAACACCCGCGTAGCTCAGCAGGCGGCCGTCGAACAGCGCGGTCTGTTGACGGATCAATCCACCCAGGACCGACACGCGTTGTTTGCGGATGCGCGTTGAGAAGCCCTTGGAGCCATCGAACGTTTTAGTGAAGTAGTTGATCGGGCTGATGGGGGTGAGCGTCTTCGGGTCGAGCGTGGTCGTCCGCAGGGCGGTGTTCCATGCGACCAAGTCTGGATCCGTGGCCGCGGCGTAGCTGCGGGACGGGTCCCAGCGGTAGTAGTCGTTGAAGTCGATGGCTGCGAGTGTGCGGTGCTCAATCTTGCGGTTGTTGGACCAGTAATGGGCGAGAATATCGCTCTGGATACCACCACCGTCTTCGACGATCTGGCCTTTCGAGGGGACGGCGCCACGGACGACGGTGATCGGGGGAACAATACCCGTGGCGGCCGCGGGTGCCGGATTGATGTTAACGGTAGGCCAGCCGTTATTTGAATTATAGTCCCACCGGCGGGCCAGGTAGTAATTGCCGGAGGCGCGGAAGCTGAAGATATCGTTCAGGCGGCGGTCATAATTTGCGGTGTAGCTGGTGGCGCCGCGGTTGAGTTCGCTGACGGGACCATAGGCGTTGTAGCCGGCGAGCGCCTTGGCGTAGCCGACGATTTCATCGTCGGTGTTCGCGGCGGTGCCTTTCTGGTCATTGATCAGTGGGGAGGCGATATTCGGGGAGTGGCGAATTTGCAGCAGGTATTCGGCCGAGAGGAGCAGATTGCCGCCGTTCGCGAAGGTGTGCTTCAGGGCCGCGTAATACTCGAGGTTGCGGTTGCGTGCGTACTCTTGGCCAAAGTCGCGCTGATACTGGCTGAGCGTGACGATGTAGGAGGTCTTGCCGACGGCGTCGATCGGCACCGGGCCGGTGGCTTCGAGGGTCACGCGCTGGGTGCCATAATCGCCGACATTGTAGGTGAATTTCTCGGACTGGCGGTCCTTCGGCGCCTTGGAAATCATGTTGACCATACCGCCGGGAGACGTGCGGCCGTAAATGGCGGCGTTGGAGCCCTTGATAATTTCCATCCGGTCGATGTTGCTCGAGCCGTAGCGGCCGAGGCGGAAGAAGCCGTCGCGGAGCTGATACGTGGATTGGAAGCCGCGGAGGTTGAAATTACCGCCGATGTCGAGGCCGGTGAAGCTGCCGATCTGGACGATGTTGTCGGCGAGTTCGAAGATGCCGAAGTCTTCGAGGAACTCGCTCGTGAGCATGTTCACCGTGTAGGGTAGATCGACGATCTTGGTGGCGATGCGGGAGCCGGTCATCGTCTCGGAGGGCGCGTAACCGCGGTTGGGGTCGGCGCTGACGGAGAATTCCGAGAGTCGCAGCACCTCGCTATCGGGTTTGGCGGTCGCTGCGGCTGTCGAGGGTGCCGTTTGGGCGCTGAGGGTGGCGCTGAGCGCGAGGCCGGCGAGCAGGGTCGCGAGGGTGCGGAGAGGATTGGTCGGTGCAGGGTTCATGGGTTGGTTGGTTGGGTTTGGGTGCAAAGGAGAGTACTCTAGGACGTCACACGAATGTTGCAAGGTGGAGTCCTTAACCAGCAGACGATTTCCGTTGGTAATGGGCAACGAAAGATGGGCAACGAAAGAGGCCGCGTCGCTTGGTCTCCGCGGCGGTCACGCGTCAGGCGGAACGGCGACACGCTTGCCGCGGTGCTTTTCATGCAACGGCGGCTTCCCCACGGCCGCTGCGTCCGCCTGATGGCCACGCGCTCGCGTCAGGCCCGGCGGCGTTTCCAGCGGTCGAGGAGGACTGCGCCGAGGAGGATGAGACCGCGGGCGACGTATTGGTAGCCGGGCGGGATATTGAGGAGGTTCATCGCGTTTTGAACGATGCCCATGATGAGCACGCCCGCGACGACGAAGGTCATGCTGCCGACGCCGCCGGTGAGCGAGACGCCGCCGAGCACGCAGGCGGAGATCACGTCGAGTTCGAAGCCCACCGAGGTGTTGGGCTGGCCGCTCGTCAGACGGGAAGCGAGGACGATGCCGGCGAAGGCGGCCATCACGCCTTGGGCGGTGAAGATGATGATTTTGACGCGATCCACGGCGATCCCGGCTAGGTGGGCAGCCTCGGCGTTGCCGCCGACGGCGAGCGTGTCGCGGCCAAAGACGGTGCGCTGCAGAATAAAGCCGAAGACGAGGAAGCACCCGAGGGTAATCCAGATGGGAGCGACGACGCCGAGGAAGCGCGCGTTGCCGAGCTCGAAGAAGTTCTCGTTGACGATGCCGACGGCTTTGTAGTCGGAGATGATCAGGCCGAAGCCGCGCACGATCTGCATGGAGGCGAGCGTGGTGATGAGCGCGTTGATGCGGAGTTTGGCGACGACGTAGCCGTTGACGAAGCCGGAGACGGCGCCACACGCCAGTCCGGCGAACACACCGAGCAAGATGCTATCGGTGCGGTTCATCACGAGCGCGGCCACCACACCGGCGCAGGCGACGACGGAGCTGATCGAGAGGTCGAAGTCACCGGCGGCGAGGCAGAACAGCATTGTGCAGGCGACCATGCCCGTCATCGAGACCGCGAGGGCGAGGCCCTGCATGTTGCGCCAAGAGAGGAAGTTTTCCACGAAGAGCGAGCAGCTGAGAAACAGGATCGCGAGGACGACGAGCATGCCGGCTTTGTCGAAGAAATCGGCGAACGCGGAGCGCGGGGCAGGGAGGGCGGAGGCGGACGACATGGCGGGAAAACTTAGGAGGCGAGGGTGCTCTCGAGCGGGAGGGCTAGTGTGAGGATTTTTTGCTCGGTGGCGTCGGCGCGGTCGAGGATGGCGGCGATCTTGCCCTGGCGCATCACGGCGATGCGATCGGACACGCCGAGGACTTCGGGGAGTTCGCTGGAGACGACGATCACGCAGACGCCACGGCGCGCGAGGTCCTGGATGATCGTGTAGATCTCGCCTTTCGCGCCGACGTCGATGCCACGCGTGGGTTCGTCGAGGAGAATGACGTTGACTGGCTCGGAGAGCCAGCGGCCGAGGATGACTTTCTGTTGGTTGCCGCCTGAGAGATGGCGGATGAGCTGGAGCACGGAGGGTGTTTTCACGCGGAGCTGCGCGGTGCGCTCGCGAGCGTTGGCCTGCTCCCACGCCTCGTTGATGAAAAGGCCGGCACGGGCCCGGCGGCGACGCGCGCTGAGGTTCGTGTTCTCGAGGACGGAGAGGATGGGGATGATGCCTTCCTTCTTGCGGTCCTCGGGGCAGAGCACGACGCCGGCGGCGATGGCGTCGCGGGGTGAATTGAAGGCGAGTTCGCGATGCGCGAGGGTGATGCGGCCGGAGGTTTTGGGCGTGGCGCCGAACAGGAGTTTCAACAATTCGCTGCGGCCGGCTCCGATGAGGCCGAAGAGTCCGAAGATCTCGCCGGCGGCGGCGGCGAACGAGAGGGGCTCGGCGAGACCGGGGCCGCAGAGGTTCTCGACGACGAGGCCGGTGTCGGCCCGGGGGCGCGGCGCGTAGTTGTAAATGTCGGCGAGCTTCCGGCCGACCATGCGTTGGACGACGGTGTCGCGGGTGAGCGAGGCGAGTTCGGCGGTTTCGACGTGGCGGCCGTCGCGGAGGATGGTGAGGCGGTCGCAGAGTGCGAAGATCTCCTCCATGCGATGCGACACGTAGAGGATCGCGCAGCCGCGCGTGCGGAGCTCGCGGATGATGGTGAACAGGCGGCGCACCTCGCGGTCGGAGAGGCTGCTGGTGGGTTCGTCGAAAGCGATGAGGCGGGCGCCGCGCGTGAGGGCCTTGGCGATTTCGACCATCTGGCGCTGGCCGAGGGACAGTTGGCCGAGTTTCGTCGCCGGATCGATGTCCTCGCCGATGAGTTCGAGCTGCCGGCGGGCGGCCTCGGCGAGGGCACGGCGGTCGACGATACCGAATTTTTGCGGGAGGTGGCCGAGGAAAAGATTCTCGGCGACACTCATTTCAGGAACGAGGTGGAGCTCCTGATAGATGACGGCGACGCCGGCGGCGAGGGCATCGGCGGTACCGCGAAACGAGACCGGGTGGCTGTCGATGGCGAGCGAGCCTCCCGACGGGAGGTAGGCGCCGCTGAGGATTTTGAGGAGTGTGGATTTACCCGCGCCGTTCTCGCCCATGAGGGCGTGGATCGAGCCGGCGCGCACCTCGAAGGAGACGTCGTCGAGCGCCTTCACACCCGGGAATGCCATCGAGACGTGATCGAAGGCGAGGGCGGGAGGCATGGGGGAGGGGCGGGTTCAACCCTGCTCTCACGAGCAGGGTGACGCGGGGGCAGGTGCCGACGGACTCAGTCGCGAACGCCCTGTTCTTTGAGGACTTGGCGGAAATTTTCGCGGGTGATGAGGACGCCGACGGTGCGGGTATCGAGGGGGGGCTCTTTGCCATCCTTGATCCACTGGAACATCATCTTGGCGGTTTCGTAGCCGTGGCTTTTGGCGGAGAGTAGCATGGAACCGAAGAACGGCGTAGGCTTGGCCTTCTCGAGTTCGACGATGCAATCGGTGCCGTTGATGCCGACGGCGACGGCGGTATCGGCCGTGAAGCCTCGGCCCTCGAGAGCACGGACGCCGCCGAGGACGAGGTTGTCGTTGGAGCCACAGACGAGCCAGTGCTTCACGTTGGGCTGCTGGGTGAGAAGGATGTTGGCGGCGTCGAGCGAGCCGGGAATATCGGTGGTGCGGACAGGGGCCTTGAAGATGCGGTTTTGCGGGAGGCCGGCGCCGAGGAGCGCCGAGATCGCGCCGTCCGTGCGGGCCTTGGCGGTGGCGAGCTCATCATAGGTGACGGCGCACAAGGCGGTGTCGGCCGGTGTCCAGCCGCGTCTCTTCATCTCAGCGGCGAGGGTCTTGCCCACGTCTTCGCCGATCTTTCCGGCCGAGATACCGAGGTAGTGCACCTTGGTCATGGGCTGACCGTTGGCGCCGATGAACTGATCGTCGACGGCGAGGAGCTTGAGGCCGGCCCCGCGGGCCTTGGCGACGATGGCGGGCCCGAGGCGGGTGTCGGGTGTACAAATAATGAGACCCTGTGCTCCGCCCGCGGCGAGGTTGTCGATGGCCGAGAGCGTTTTTTCGCCGTCGATCGCGCCAATCTTGACGAGGGTGAAGCCGAATTCCTTCGCCGCCTGTTCGGCGAACGTCCACTCAAGCTGGAACCACGGCTCCTCGGGTTGCTTCACCAAAAATCCGATCTTGATGGCGGGTGCGGCGTGGGCGGCGAGAGCCAGCACCGTGAGCGCGGCAAAGGCACGAAAGGTCAGGAGAAGAGGGAATTTCATGGTAACAAGGGGAACGGTGAAGCCAGCTGACAAGAGCGAGCGGGCGATGGGGGTGGCAACTGTGAAAATGGTGCGACCTCGGCGCTGGAACGAGCGGTGCGGGCGCGGGTGTTGGAGTGCTGAGCTGGCGCGTGCACCGCAGATTTTCTCCGCACCGCAGACCGCGGAAATGCCGATGAGTTTCCCTGTTGGCGAAGAGCTTGCCAAGCGGGAGGCCGCTGGCTGAGTTTGGTCCTCTATGCTCGTCCATACTGTCTACTTCTGGCTCCGCGCCGATCTCACCACCGCCCAGCTCGCCGATTTCCGCAAGGGAGTCGAATCGCTCGGCTCGATCAAATCCGTCGAAAAGTGCTATGTCGGTACACCCGCTGGGACGGTCAAGCGCCCGATCATTGACGACTCGTATTCGTTTGGACTCACGGTGGTCGTGAAGGACCTCGCGGGGCACGATTTTTATCAGGTCGATCCGATCCACTTGGCGTTTATCGCGACCTTCAAGAGTTTCTGGACGAAGGTGCAGATCTACGACGCGCTGTAATTGCCGACGGTTGGTGGCCCTTTCCTCGGGTCGTCTCCGGCTAAAGTCAGCGGGTGCTGCTCCTGAAATTCGGAGCAGAGGCGTGAAATAAAACCGGGAGCCCGCCACCCGAGTCGCCTGCTGGCTTGGCCACAGCGACCGAGGGCGGCGACCGGCGTCGTTATTTTTTCACTACAAAGGGCGCGAAGAACCCGGCTTGAGTGGCGGGGAAGCGGCCTTTGATGTGGACGCCGTCGTCCTCGTGTTCCTGCTCGTGGATGTGGCCGAGTTTGTGGAGCCGAGCGACGACGTCGTAGCGGCTGTGCGGGATGATGAGTTCGGTCTCGGCGAGGGAATCGGCGATGAGTTCCACACAGCGTGCTTCGAGCGTGTCGAGGCCTGCCTTGGTGTGGGCGCTCACCAGCAACGCGTCGGGCACGAGACGGTGGGCGCGTTGGAGCATCGCCGCATCCGCGAGGTCGAGTTTATTGAAAACGGTGACGATGGTCTGGTCGCCGGCCCCGAGCTCACCGAGCACGCTGAGCGTGGTTTTGTGGTGTTCCTCGAAGTTCGGATTCGAGACGTCGAGTACGTGAACCAGAAAATCGGCGACGATCACTTCTTCGAGTGTGGCCTTGAAGGCCTCGACGAGACCGTGGGGGAGGCGACGGATGAAGCCGACGGTGTCGGTGACGAGGAGCTTTTGATTGCCGCGGAGGACCAGCTGGCGCGTGGTCGGGTCGAGGGTGGCGAAGAGTTTGTCGGCCGCGAGGACGTGCGCGCCGGTGAGGGAGTTGAGCAACGTAGATTTACCGGCATTGGTGTAGCCGACGATGGCGCAGGTCGGGATAGGGACGCGCTGGCGTTTGGTGCGTTGGACGCTGCGTTGGAGCACGACGCTCCGCAGCTCGGCCTTCAGGTGCGTGATGCGATCACGCACTGTGCGGCGATCATTCTCGAGCTGGGTTTCACCTTCACCGCCCAAGCCGCCCTTGCCGCGCTGCCGCGAAAGATGGGTCCAGGCGCGCGTGAGGCGTGGCAGTGAGTACTGCATCCGGGCGAGGGCAACTTGGAGGGTGGCCTCGCGGGTGTGAGCGCGATCGGCGAAAATTTCCAAAATGACTTCCTGGCGATCGATCACGGCGAGGTCGGAGAGATTCTCCCAGTTGCGTTGTTGCGCGGGCGAGAGGGCCTCGTCGAAAACGATGACGTCGGCGCCGTCGGCCTTGGCCTGTTCGACGAGTTCCTTGGCCTTGCCGGTGCCGAGGAGGAGGGCGGGGGTGGCGCGGCGAAGATTAACGAGTTCGGTACGTGCGACGGTGAGGCGGAGATTTTCAACGAGCTCGGTGAGCTCAAGGAGGAGTTCGGCGCCCTCGCCATCCTTCATATCGGTCGTTTGGACGCCCACGAGAAAGGCGCGTTCGAGTTTGGCGGGGCGTTTGTCTTCGAGGAAATCGGCCATGTAGGAGGGCAGAGCGTGGGTGTGGCCACGGTTAAGGTCAAATGGGGAGGAGCGCGTTTTAGCCGCCGGCTCCGCTGGCTTCGTAAAATCGAGCCGGACTGTCGTCCAGGGCGGATGGGCTCTTGGGGCTGCCGCTAACGCCCGCTTTTGGATTTCAGACGTTAGCCTCGCACTTGCTCGCCCCGTTGTTTTGAGTGCTGCGCATCCGGAGCTCCGCCTCGTCCGAAGCGGGTTCCCTCCGGCTGTTTAGCTTCAACCCACCGTCCCTATGGTTCACCCTCCCCGATCTCACGCGTCTCGTTGCCTGCTGCCGTGGCTGCTGGGCATTATGCTTTCTTTTGCTGGCTTAAGCGTCTCGGCGGCAGTGGCCGAAGCGCGGCCGAACATCCTCTTCATTATTTTCGATGACTGGGGTTGGCAACACGCCGGAGCCTACGGTTCGACGTGGGTGAAGACGCCGCACTTCGATCGCGTGGCGCGCGAGGGCGTGCTGTTCAAGAATGCGTTTACGTCGAATCCCAAGTGCAGCCCGTGTCGCGCGACCATCCTGACCGGGCGCAATAGTTGGCAACTGAAGGAGGCGGTCTCGCACAACGGACTTTTCCCTGAGGGCTTCGAGGTGTATCCAGATTTGTTGGAGCGGGCGGGCTACACGGTCGGGCTCACGGGCAAAGGCTGGGGGCCGGGCGATTTCAAGACGCAGGCGAAACGTACCCGCAATCCCGCCGGCCCCAGCTTCGATGGTCAGGTGAATGTACCAGTCGCTTCCGGGATCAACCGGAACGACTACGGGAAAAACTTCGACGCCTTCTTGCAGCAGCGAGCGGCTGGGAAGCCGTTTTGTTTTTGGATGGGGTTTCACGAGCCGCATCGCGGCTATGAGCCGAACTCGGGGGTGCGCCTCGGAAAAAAACTGCCCGACGTGACGGTGCCGTCCTATTTGCCGGATACAGCCATCGTGCGAGGTGACCTCGCCGACTACGCCATCGAGGTCGAGTGGGCCGACGCGTTCATCGGCAAAGCGCTCGCGTCGCTGGAGGCTTGCGGCGAGCTGGAGAATACGCTGGTCATCGTGACGTCGGACCACGGGATGCCGTTCCCCTATGTGAAAGGCCAGATTCACGCCGACGGTTTCCGGCTGCCGCTCGCGATGCGTTGGGGCAAGGCGATCAAGCCCGGACGCGTGGTGGAGGACTTCATTAATGTGCGTGACTTTGCTCCGACGTATCTGGAAATCGCCGGGCTGGCGCCGCATCCGCAGATTACCGGCCGGAGCCTCGCGACGCTATTGCGTTCGCCACAGTCAGGCTGGATCGAGAACCGCAGCGAAATGCTCGTCGGCAAGGAGCGCCACGATCTCGGGCGGCCCAACGATCAGGGCTATCCCGTGCGCGCGCTCCAGACGAAGGATTTTCTCTACGTCCACAATTTCCATCCCGACCGCTGGCCGGTTGGAAATCCGGAGACGGATTTTGGCAACTGCGACCCCAGTCCGACGAAGGAATTGCTCAAGACTCTGGGCGGTCACTTCTACGAGCTGTCCTTTGGCAAGCGGCAGCCGGACGAACTTTACGATTTGCGGCGCGATCCGGAGGGCGTGATTAACCTCGCGCACGACCTCGCCTACGTCGGCACGTTGCAGACGATGCGCGCCCGCATGATGACGCTGCTCGTCGAGGAAAAGGATCCGCGGGCGTTGGGCAACGGCGCGATCTTCGATACCTACCGTTATATGGCCGGCCGACAAAAAGCCTACGACACGTGGCTGCGGGCGCAGGAGGAGAAAATCGCGGGCACGGCGCCGACCGGGCCTGGGCCCGCGGATAACGCGAAAAAGGGCGGAAAGAAAAAGCAGGCGGCGGCGAAGGAAAACTGAGGCACGGGTGCGCGAAACCGCCCCAGATCGCCCGTATCCGAGAAGGTCATATCTGAGAAGGCCCGTGCCCCCACGTTGACCACCGAGCGGTCGAATCTGACGTTTTGGAAAGCCGGCGTTGGTGAGGCCTAACGTGGGGTCGGAAAGAGGCGGAGGGGATCGCGGTGATTTTCCGCGCCGGACGGGTGCGGCTATCGCGGATTGACGGGGTCGCCGACCGGCTGAGTGCCGATGGGGCCGACGCCCCTGAAGCTCACGACCGCGCGGTTTTGAGCGCGGGATTCCGCGAGCGAGATGGTAAAGGTGGCCTCCCAGTCGTTGTACTCTTCGGCGTCGATGAGGACTTGGGCGACGAGCCACTGTTTACTGCCGTCGGCGGCGGGGGCTGCGTTGTCTTCGGACCAATGCGTGTGTTTCGCGCTGCGGCCTTCGGGGTCGAGCCGGAAACGGGTGCGGGCGTCGAAGTAGGCGGCGAACGCGGCCTCAAGTTTGCGGGCGTCGGGGGAGATGGGGTCGTGGTCCGCGGGTGCGGCGGCTTCGCCGGTGCGCAGGCGGGAGAGGGCGCTGTCGAATTCGCGGGCGGCGATGTCTTGCAGGAAACCGAAGATCGCGGTGCGCACAAGGCGGCGGAAGGCGGGTGCGTCGCGCGTAATGTCGAAGCTGGCGGGGCGCGCCGGCTTGTCGGTGTCGCTCGTGGCGGCGGCGACGAAGTCGGGATTCTTGAGGCGCTCCCATTCTTCGAGGAGGCTGGAGTCGATGCCGCGGATGAGTTCGCGGAAGTAGTCTTCCATTTCGATGACCTCTTCGGTCTTTGCGTTCTCGGGGACGGTTTGGCTGAGGACTTTCCAGACTTGCGAGAGATGGCGGAGGAGGAGGCCTTCGGAGCGCTCGAGGCCGTAGTCCTTCACGTAGTCGGAGAACGAGCGATAGCGCTCGAACATTTCTCGCGCGATGGATTTGGGGCGGACGTTTTCCTGATTGATCCACGGGTGCGCGGCGGCGAAGGCGTTGAACGTCTCGTAGAGGAATTCGCGGAGCGGCTTCGGGTGCTCGATGGCTTCGAGTTTTTCCATGCGCTCCTCGTAGGGGACGCCGGCTTCTTTCAATTCCATGATTTTTTCGCCCTTCAGTTTATCGATCTGGCGGCGGAGAATCTGGTCAGGGTCTTCGACGATGGACTCGCAGAGCGTCAGCACGTCGAACGGGTAGTCAGGATTCGGCGCGCGGGTCCCGGGACGGTTCTCCGGACTCGTCTCCTGCCCCGTGGGCGCGGGATCATGGGGAGACTCGGAGGAAGCCTCGGCAATACGGGGCGGGCGACCCGAGCCACTGGTTAGGAGCGGAAGCGTGTCGATGAGGTAGAGCGAGAGGGCTTGGTGGAGGGAGAAATCGTCTTGGAGTTCGAGGTTGACGCGGAGTTTGCGAGTGGGTGGGTCGGCTTGCTGGCGCTCGCCGCTACGGGGGAGGAACTCGACGATCTGGCGGTCGATGAGGGCGCGGAAGAGTTGCCAAGCGCGGGTGCGCAGGGCGCGCTTCTTGTGCGGCGTTTCGTGACAATCGGCGATGAGCTGACGCATCGCGCGGCAACCGTCCGACTCGCGACTCAAGACGAGCAGCAACATGCCGTGGGAAATATCGAAGCGCGAGACGAGGCCCTCGGACGGCGCAGTCTGGAGACGTTCGAAGGTCTTGATGTCCCAGCCGACGCTGCCCTCGGGGGCACGCTGCTTCACGAGTTTTTTCTGCTTCTTCGGATCACCGGCGGCTTTTTCTTCGGCGCGCTTGTTCTCGATCATGTATTCCGGCGCTTGGGCGATGACGTAGCCTTTGTCGTCGTAGCCCTTGCGGCCGGCGCGGCCGGCGACCTGGCGGAAATCGCGCACGGTGAGGACGGCGGCCTTCTTGCCGTCATATTTCCAGAGCTGCGTGAAGACGACGGTGCGGATCGGGACGTTGATGCCGACGCCGAGGGTGTCGGTGCCGCAGATGAGTTTGAGCAGGCCTTTTTGCGCGAGCTGCTCGACGAGGATACGATATTTAGGGAGGAGCCCGGCGTGGTGGACGCCGATGCCGTGACGGAGCCAGCGGCGCACTTCCTTGCCGTAGGGGCTGTTGAAACGGACGCCTTCGAGGGCGGCTTGCAGCGTGGCTTTTTCCTCCTTTGAGCAGACGTTGAGGCTCATCATGCTTTGCGCGGCTTCGCTGGCGGAGCGCTGCGTAAAGTAAACGAGATAGACCGGGGCACGTTTGGCTTCGAGGAGGGCGGCGATGCGTTCGGTGAGGGGCGTTTCGCTGTATTCGAATTCCAATGGCACAGGGCGGCGGTCACTACGAACGGTGACGCTCGGGGCGCCGGTCACGCGGGTCATTTCCTTTTCAAAAAATTCCGTGGCGCCGAGGGTGGCGGACATGAGGAGGAACCGCGTCCCCGGCATCGTGAGGAGCGGGACTTGCCACGCGTAGCCGCGCTCGGCGTCGGAGTAGTAGTGGAACTCGTCCATGATCACGGCGCGCACATCGCTCGTGGCACCGCGCTGCAGCGCGATGTTGGCGAGGATTTCGGCCGTGCAGCAGAGGATGCGCGCGCGAGGATTTACGGAGGCGTCGCCGGTCATCATGCCGACGTGCTCGGGGCCGAAATCGCGGCAGAGGGAGAGGAATTTTTCGTTCACCAGCGCCTTGATCGGGCAGGTGTAGACGGAGCGTTCGCCGGCGCACAGGGCCTTGAAGTGGAGGGCGGCGGCGACGAGCGATTTGCCGGAGCCCGTGGGGGTGTTGAGGACGACGTTGTGGCCGGCGAAGAGTTCGAGGATCGCCTCCTCCTGCTCGGGGTAGAGTTCGAGCCCACGCGCGGCGGCGACCGCGAGGAAGCGGTCCATCACGACGTCCGCGGTCGGCGATCCGGAGAGGGGCGCGAGGGGAGCGGTGGGAAGTGCAGACGAAGCCATGACGGCCAACAAGGGGCCGTCGCGCCGACCAAGAGTCAATGCGGGCCGCAGGCGTCGCTGTTCAAGGGCGGGGTGACGCGGGCATTCACGGTGGGCGAGGTTTTCGCGGACACCGTGTGCGCAACGGGAATGCTACCGTGCCTGTTCGTCGGGCTTCCGGTTCCGACGGTCGTCTGCTTCGGCGGCAGGAGGAGCGGGTCGGGCGGTCGGAGCAGGGGGCGCGGCGGTTGGGGCGGGCGTGGCGGCAGCGGAGGGCGTTGGCGATGGCGCCGGGACGGGGCGCCCGCGGGACTCGGCCGTGGTTCGCGGCGCGGTGGGCGCGGGGCGATCGTCGCGTGGGGGCCGATTTCGGGCGGGCTGATCGGCGCGCGTTTCACTCGGGCGCGACGCCGGCGGCGGGGCCGGGGAGGTCACGGTCGCGGCTGGAGCCGGGGCGGGACTAAACGTGAGCGTGGACGAGACGGGCGCGGGGTTGGGGGAGGGGGCCGAAGTGGAATGGGTCGCTGCTCGGGAGCGATGAGGTGGGGTTGTCGGCGAGGGTGGGGTCGAGACGGTGTCGGGCGGGGGCACGGTCGTCACCGGAGGAACGAGGGGTCGTGCGAAGGACCGTTCTGTGGCGGTGGGCTGGACAGGCGCTACGTTGGTCGATGGCCGGGGCCGAGGCTCCGGGCGCGGTTGCGAGGGTGAGATCGGCGGTGGCGGGCGATTGAATCGCGGGGCACCGGAATAGGGCGCTGGCTGCACGATCACGATTTGGGTGCGGTTCCCGACCTGGACCGTTCGCGTTGGGCGGGGAGGGAGCGCTGAGGGGCGCCACGTCTGCCAAGGCGGCGGGCCGATGTAGCCGGGGCGACCGGGCGGGGGCGGGAGGCCGGGGCGTAAATCGCGGTGCTCTTGCCAGTGGCGTTGGCGGGCTTGCTG
>Ga0114970_10001659_pt1 | contig 16650 bp, 12 predicted proteins | sample M_140205_XF_Meta_FD_87030 | JGI IMG/M metagenome (GOLD analysis project Ga0114970, IMG submission 87030) | Freshwater microbial communities from Lake Montjoie, Canada to study carbon cycling - M_140205_XF_MetaG | ecosystem: Environmental > Aquatic > Freshwater > Lake | place: Lake Montjoie... | reverse complement strand
TAAAACTAAAATTTCTCCCCATATTATAAATTCCATTTCTGCCAGTATAATTCTGCGGATAATTATCCATGTACTTTAACCGGCTCATATTGCTTTGGTAAGCTTTGTCCGTTAGGTTGGAACCTATAATATTAAAAATGAATAGGACTTTACCTTTTTTATTTATAATATTGGCTCCAAAGCCCGCATCAATCAATGTGTAACCTGCTGTTATAGTTTCAGTATTATAGGCTAAGAAAACTCTGTTTTGAGGAGCATTATAACGAACACCAATTTTGATAAATCCTTGCGTGAAACACTTCCATATTTTGTTGAGCTCTGCACGCAATTCGTGTGCAGTTCTTAAGGGAGGAATGAAAGGCAAATATTTGGTACTGTCATTTAATATAATACCATTGCCGCCTAAATTTTGTGCATACACAACGGAGATTGCATTCTCAAAATGTAACCAATCATAGGGATGCGGATGGGCATCAATAGACATTTCTCCACCTACTAATCTTGCAAGGGTTTGGTGAAATTTAAATACGGGATATGCATTGGCGTTTTGTATAAATATAGAATCACCGCCTTGTGTATTTAGTAGTTTTTGATTATATATATAATTGCTCAAACTATTATAAAAAAACTCTGAGCTGATGGTGATATGCTTTCCATAATAGAATGCTCCAAGGTCGCTCTGTAGGCTGAACTCGGGCTTGAAATTGGCATCGCCCAATTGCTCAAAACCGGTACCCGGGAGTACACCTTTGGCAGAAATTTCTGCAACATTGGGAGCACGATAACCGCGGGCAATATTGAGTTTAAAGCATAGTTTTTCATTGCGATTATAGGTTGCCCCAATACTCGAACTCATGCCAGAAAAGATATGTTTATATTTTTCGAATTGTAATGAAATGGTTGTATCATTTATATTATAGGCAGTTTGTATATCAAACCCATTTTCAGGATCATTTTTCGTATATAATGCATCGTTGCTGAACGAACGAATATCATATCTTGCTCCCGCACTCAAATCAAATTTCTTGATTGATTTCTTTATATAAACGAAGGGGCCAATATCAAATGAGTGATAAGCTGGAATTACTACCTCTGTAGCTGTTGCAGCGTTTTTGTTGGATTGAAACATACCGTTTATCCCTGTTGTTATATGATAACCGTTCAAAGGTTGAAATATATATTTGATATCATAAGTTCCAGTATTTAAAATTAAATTTAGTCCTGCCAAATCTGCAAATAAAGGATGACTATATTCTCTTCTATGGCTTTGTTGTATTCCAAGCTTTATACTCAATCTGCTCTTGCCAATAAAAAAATTCGTTGCTGAATATAAACGAAAATGCTGCACATGTTGATGAATTACATTTATATGATAGGAGTTCAAGTCACTAGTGTTAGCAATAGGTCTGAGCGTGTCTTCTTCACTAATTTGCTTGGTAAATTTCCGTGTTGCCGAATCACGACTTCCATCAGGAACCTCTTGTATATTATCATAAATGGTAAAATTTAGCAAGGTGTTTCCCCATTTTTTTGCAATGCCAATATTGGCATTCAAATTTTGCTCCTTGTACTTCGTTCCAAATACCCTTCCATCATATTTATTGTAATAATTGGTGGCTTGTTTATCCGAAATTCTGAAGCCCCAGGTAATCCCTTTATGATTCCCTGAAAGCCCCAAGGAACTTGCCCATTGGCTATTATTGCTTTGATAATTTGTGGTGAAATTTCCACGAATTGTTCCTCTAGCTGCTGGGTTTACAGGAAGTAAATTTACCACGCCTGCCAATGCATCCGAACCATACATTAAACTGGCAGGGCCTTTCACAACTTCTATTCTATCCACCAAATATTGATCTACTTCTATTCCATGTTCATCGCCCCATTGCTGCCCGTCTTGTCGCACACCATCGAACAAGGTTAAAATACGATTATATCCCAATCCTCTTATATATGGTTTTGAAACATTTGGTCCAGTGGTAACCGCACTCACACCAGGCACTTTGGCGATTAAATCTATAATATTCGTGGCAGTATTTTGTTGTATATATCTTCTGTCAATACTCACCAAAGGGATTGGACTTTTTCTGTTTTCAGTTGGTGAACCAGAACCAGTAACTACCGCACCGTGCAGCTCCGTTGCCGAATGAGGTAATATAATAGTAATGATATCTTTCATCATATTATTGATATTAATTATTTTTTCAGAAAAACCAGTAGCAGAAACTTCAATTAAAAAATTTCCATTAGGCAGATTTTGTATATTAAAATATCCTGCACTGTCGGTTTGTTCTGTGGTTTTTAAATCAGGGATATAAATACTTGCAGTAGCTATGGGTGTTGAATCTTCGTTAATTACACGGCCTCGTATGCTGTCTTTGGCGAGTAGTTTAAAAGGGAAAAATAGTATAAGTACAATCCTAAAATATTTCATAAAAATTTGCTATATATAAATGTAAAAAACAAAAGCATAATACCTTAAAAATTCAGGATATTATATTTTTTGTAAAAATAAAATGGTTGAGAAATAGCTATATAACTATAATATCAACATGCAAAAAATGGTGGCGGCCCTTTATTGGCAGCTAGCAGCAAAAATTCTTGGTGCGAAGCTATTTGTATAATATGTTTTTGAAGTATGAATGTTGCGCTGTCTTTTTCACAAGGAATGGTTTTCCCTTCCAAATATTTTGCAATTTCAAATTTGCAGATTCCGCAATGTTCTTTTTCGGTGGTGATGTGCTGGGTATGTCCACATATTGCTTGTAACACATTGCCTGATAAAACACTGGCGACCATACATGCATGCTCCGGCTCATTATGCGTATGTGTGGGATTCACACAAACCTCAGATTCGTGCTTATGCCACAATCCAGCCGGCACTTGGCAGAAAGTAAATGCCAGTAAAATGAACCAAGTTTGTAATTGTTTGAGGAACATGAATTGTGGGGGCAAATATAGGGAATCCTACAAATCCCAAAGACGATTTCTACGACGCCTGCGGATATACCGTGTCATATTTCGCCAAAAATCGACCACCATGCCGGCCACCACAAAGGGCGAACCGATGGCTATAAAACTGGTATATATAAAAAACATCCGCACTCTGCGACTCTCAATTCCCATGGTGTCGCCAAGGAAACTGAACATCTGGAAAGCCAGTTTTTCTATATAATACTTTAGTTGTTCCATGTCGAATTCTGAGATTGATTGAACCACAAATATAGAAAAATTTATTTACAAAAAATATTTTTTCTGACTTTTTTATGGCGTTTCCTATATTACTTTTGCTTATTGATGCAGTGGCGATTTACTCATATATTTTTATTAAGCATTTGTTTGGGAATGATACAGCCAGCCTGTGCCCAGATATTTGAGCAAGAATCAATTGCCAAGCAAGAACTGGAATACCATTTAAAAAAGCAAGTTGTGAAACCACGATCTTTCACAGCCAATTATCATGTACATCATTATAATTTAAACTTGGTGCTTAATCCCGATACGCAATTTGTGCAAGGTAGTAATGCGATATCGCTTAAGGTGCTGAGCAATGCTTCTTCATTAGAAATTGACTTGAGTAGCAAGCTAATAGTTGATTCTATTTTTTCGTCAAAAGGGAAAGAAAATTATATACATAGTGCCGATGTAATATATATAAATCTTGCCAATTTTCTTCACAAAGATAGTTTGGAAACTATTACAATATTTTATCACGGTAATCCAACTGCTACATCAGGTTTTGGTTCTTTCGGAATAGGGAAAACCAAAACAGGAAAAATGTTGTGGACACTCTCACAACCCTATGGGGCAAGCGATTGGTGGCCTTGCAAAAACACATTGAATGATAAAACAGATTCTTTAGATATATATATTACCGCTGGAAAATCGTATAGAGCTGCGTCAAATGGTTTATTAGTTGATTCAACCACACAAGATACATTTATTACCCACCATTGGCGTCACCGTTACCCCATCACAGCGTATTTGGTGGCAGCTGCAGTAAGTAATTATGAAATATATAGTAATTGGGCTCATTTAAAAACTGATAGTGTAGAGATATTAAACTATGTATTTACACAAGATTTACAAAGTGCTCTTATTAATACAAAATATACAGAAAAATTTATTGAACTATATAGTAAATTATTTATTGATTATCCTTTCAAAAAGGAAAAATATGGTCATGCACAGTTTGGTTGGGGTGGTGGCATGGAACATCAAACCATGAGCTTTATGGGCAAATTTAATTGGGATCTGGAAGCCCACGAACTCGCCCACCAATGGTTTGGCGACTGGGTTACCTGCGGCAGTTGGCAAGACATTTGGCTGAACGAAGCCTTCGCCACCTACCTTAATGGACTCACTTATGATTTCTTAAAACCACAGCAAGAATTTACCAATTGGAAAGCACAAGTATCGGATGGGGTATTGCAAATGCCAGGAGGCTCAGTATTATGCAAAGACACCTCTAATGCGTATAGAATTTTCGATAGTAGATTGGTATATAGTAAAGGAGCAATGGTATTACATATGTTGCGTCAAACTTTGGGTGATACTATCTTCTTTTTAGCATGCAGAAATCACTTAAATAACCGTGGCGGAAATTATGCCGTTACCACAAATTTTATTGATGAGTTTCAAAAAACTACGGGCAAAAAACTAGATACATTTTTTTCGGAATGGTATTATGGCGAAGGATATCCTATTTTTAATATCGTGTGGGAAAGGCTACCATCGGGCGAGTTGAGCATTGAGGTAGAACAAAACCCTTCTACAAACACGGTTAGTTTTTTTCATATTCCAGTGGAAATACAAGTTAGAAATGGAAGTCAGTTTTATGATTTTAAATTAAACCTACAGCAGCACAAAGAAACATTTACTATAAAGCCGCCTTTCGATGCCGATACTTTAATATATAATCCTTATTATAATTGGTTGGCAGCTGGAAATGTAAAGAACATTACTAACTTATCAGGAAAAGGAGAAGTATTATTATTGTTTCCAAACCCTGCAAAAGACAAATTGCAGATTAAATTATTATATCCCAACACCATTAAAAATATATTTATTAGTGATCACCAAGGCAAGCTAGTTGCCGATTTGAGCACTACCGGAAACCCCTCTAATTATTTCGAAACGGATATATCAACATTTGCTCCAGGTGAATATATAGTAACCGCTGTGAACCAAAATGGACAAAGATTTAGTAAGAAATTTGTGGTGCTATAAGTTTTGACAAACGAAGCACAGGTGTCCACACTTTGTAACGGGCAATGCTATTAAGTTAGGGATTATCTATTGCCGTTGGCTTCAGCCAACGGATTAATTGGAATTAGTATTCGGCTTTAGCCACATTGTTTTATTTGGCTAAAGCCAATACATTATATATATCTAGGTCCCCGCCCTGAAGGGCAGGGCAATAGAAACTTCAATACCCTTAACTTAACAGCATGACGCAGTAAAAAACATAAAAAATTATTTCTTTCTCTTCGTTTTTTTAATTGCAGGAGCCGGAGGATTCATCGACGATTTTAATTCATTCACATCTTTTACTACTTCTTGAATTGCTTTTACCAGCTGTTCAATATCCCCTTTGGTAGCGAAACCATATTTCTCTTTATCTTCCTCCGCCTTAGTATATTTTTGTTTTATATCTACAAAAAAATCTCTGATATCTACTTTAAGCACCTCGGCTACTTTGAACAATTTAGTGGTGGAGGGATCGGTGACTCCTCTCTCAATTTTTGAATACGCACTGGTGGTCATGCCCAAATCTTCGGCCACATTCTCCTGGCTCAAATCCTTGCTTTCCCTAATTTTTCGTATGCGTTTGCCTATGATTTCTTTCATAGCCACAAATCTCCCACGATACTAAATTTTTGATTTGTCGTATTTCGACTTACTTTTGTCGTTTAAAGACTATTTATGTCTGTTAGAGACTAATTGGGTTGAAAATGAATACAAATCAATAAACAACTAGTAAGGCAGTTCGCAACTATATACATCATAGTTGCACACTGGCTTGGGAAAAATGCCAACGCTAAACTGGATAGGGAAAGAAAAGGTAATTAATCATCATCTCGATGTGCCTTTCCATACGTTGGACGAAGCCTATACTTTTGGCGAACCTTCCGAAAATAAAATTATCCATGCAGACAATTTATTGGCCCTAAAAAGTTTATTGCCTGAATACGAAGGACGTATTAAATGTATATATATTGACCCACCTTATAATACGGGTAACGAAGGTTGGGTATATAATGACAATGTGAACGACCCAAAAATAAAAAAGTGGCTGCATGAAGTTGTTGGTAAGGAAGGAGAAGATTTAACAAGGCACGACAAATGGCTTTGCATGATGTATCCACGGTTGAAGTTATTGCATAAATTATTGGCGGAAGATGGGGCGATATTTATTAGTATTGATGATAATGAGCAAGCGAATTTGAAATTGTTGTGTGATGAAATTTTTGGTGGAGGGAATTTTATTGGTTCGTTTATTGTAAATTCAACACCAAACGCAAGAGATTACGGACATATTGGAAAAATGCATGAGTTTTGTTTGTTCTATGCTAAAAGTTCTTTAAAGCTAACAACAAACCAACTCCCTGATATTGAAAAAACATTCAAATATCAAGATAAAATAGGTGGCTATAATATCCATCCATTGTATAATAGTAATGTTGCTTTTACACCTGAAAATCGGCCAAACTTATATTATCCATTTTATCTAAATCCTAATAAAAAAAATGAATCTGATTTTTTTGAAATTGGATTAGAGCCTAGTCACGGTTTGATAGAAATATATCCTCCTAAATCTGTAAAAGACAATGTTCAATTTGTTTGGAGGTGGGGGAAACCCAAATCATTAGAAAACTTAAATATTGAAATAATTGGTTATCAAACAGGAGATGGAGAATACAGAATAGTCCAGAAAATGAGAACAACTCACAAAGTAATTCGGTCTATTTTGTCAGAAAAAACAAATACTAGTCGAAAAGGTACAGCGGAAGTCGAAGATATTTTTAATAAGAAAACATTCTCATTTCCCAAACCGATAAAATTACTTGAAGATTTTATTTTAGTTGCATCAGATGAAGATTCTATCATCCTCGATTCATTTGCCGGCAGCGGAACCACTGCCCATGCAGTTTTAAACCTCAACAAACAAGATGGTGGCAATAGGAAGTTTATATTAGTTGAGATGGAAGATTATGCAGATACCACAACTGCTGAAAGAGTAAAAAAAGTTATTAAGGGTTACGGAGGAACAGAAGGAACAGGCGGAGGTTTTAACTTTTACGAACTAGGCCCATCCTTATTTGATGATAACGGAAATATAAACGAAAATGTAAGTATTGAAAAAATTCGCAACTATATATATTATACTGAAACAAAACAAGTACTTGGTGTTAATATACATTCAGATACAACATATTTTTTAAACAAGTATAATGATACGGCATACTATTTTAACTATGAGGTTGATAAAGTAACCATTTTAAACCATGATTTTTTAAGCACAATAAAAACAAAAGCTGAACAATATATTATATATGCAGATAAATGTTTGTTGACAAAAGATTTTATGATAAAGAATAAAATTGTATTTAAAAAAATACCGAGAGATGTGACAAGATTTTAATTACAAGACATCATGGAATTAAAAAAATACCAACAGGAAATTATAACCGACCTTGATCGTTTTCTAGAGCATATACAACAAACGAAAATAGTGGGGGATGCATTCCATAATTTTTGGACCAAACATCCCAGAACCCCTTTGCAGCCTTTCCCAGGCAAGGCTATTGAACCCTATAAGGATAATGTAAAACGTGTTCCTCATGTATGCGTGAAAGTACCTACTGCGGGCGGAAAAACTTTTATTGCTTGCAATGCTCTAAAAACAATTTTTAATGCTTTTGATTATGATAGACCTAAAGCTGTTTTGTGGCTAGTTCCTTCTATTACAATTTTAGACCAAACTATAAAAAACCTACGAGACAATAATCATCCATATCGACAAAAAATAAATTCTCATTTCGGAAATAAAGTTGAAGTGTTTGATAAAGCTGCACTTTTACAAGGAACTGGTTTTAACGCAACAAGTGTAAAAGAGCAATTGAATATCATGATTTTTAGTTTTGATAGTTTGCGTGCAAAAAATAAGGAAGACAGAAAAGTGTTTCAAGAAAATGGAAATCTGCAATCATTTGAACATATAATAGCACATGAGGATGAGCTTACGTTAGGCTCTGTGATAAAATATCTAAACCCAATTGTGGTTGTTGACGAAAGTCACAATGCTGAAAGTGAATTGAGTGTGGAAATGTTGCAACAAGTCAATCCTTGTTTTATACTGGATCTAACAGCAACCCCGCGTAAAAATAGTAATATCATAAGTTTTATTGATGCAATAGAATTGAAGAAAGATAATATGGTAAAATTGCCTGTTATTGTATATAATCATCAAGACAAAACTGAAGTAATTAATTCGGCTTTACAACTACAGCGAAAATTAGAATTACAAGCTATTGAAGACGAAAAGAACGGAGGAAAATATATAAGACCCATTGTTTTATTTCAGGCACAACCCAGAAATGCGGATGATAATACAACTTTTGAAAAGCTAAAAGAGAAATTAATTGAGCTGAAAATTCCTGCTGAACAAATAAAAATAAAAACTGCAAACATCAATGAGTTGAAAGAGTTTGATAATAACGAAAAATACCCCAATGGCTTGATGGATAAAGCATGCAAGGTTCGTTATATTATAACTATAAATGCACTTAAAGAAGGCTGGGATTGTCCTTTTGCATATATACTTGCACCACTTGCTGATAAAAGTTCAGCGGTTGATGTAGAACAAATTCTAGGGCGAGTTTTACGACTGCCCAATGTGAGCAAAAACAAAACTCCATTTTTAAACTTCTGTTATGTAATTACGGCATCGGCAAAGTTTATGGATACTTTGCAAAATATTGTGAAAGGATTGAACAAGGCTGGTTTCAGCGATAAAGACTATAAACTCGTTGATGAAGTCCAAATAGAAGAAGCAAAAAAAATAGATATATTTACACAACTTGAACTAACGCCAGTAACACAGACACCAACGGTTGATGATATAACAGCAGATATCAATCTTAAAAGAATAATTGATATAAATAGTACAGAACTTTCTAAACCTGTAGAAGCCATTTTAAAGCAGGGGCTTATACAAAACGAAGCAATGGAAAAGGAAATTGCAGATTCTGAAAATTCAAACATACTACAATTACCTAATGAATTAAACGATATGGTAAAAAGATATGATATTAAAGATGTTTTTAAAGAACAGGCATCAAAAATTTTAATACCACAGTTTTATTTAAAAATTCCTGCAATGGATTTATTTGGAATGGAATCAAGAGAAATTCCACTAGATAAAGAAAATCTTTTGGAAGATTTTAAATTGGGAAAAGCTGATTTTAATTTTTCTTTTGATAGCCTTACTTCAGAATTATATAAAGTAGATTTAGATGAAACCAAAAATGATCATACTCCAACCTTTGTAAAAATTGATGGAGATGTAAAAGAAAGGGTATTAGCCTATATTCTTGACCCAGCAAGAAAAAGTAGTAGAATAAAAAATATTTCAAAAAGGATTTTGGATTTAATTGGAAATATGTATCCAATAGATGATAGAGAAATTGAAACCTATATAAATAAAATTTTAGAAACTTTTTCTGACGAGCAATTCAAAGATTTTGCCGACCATGAATATAGTTATGTTCAAAAAATTAAAGATAAAATAAATTCTCTGGCATCAATAGCAGCCGAAAAAGCATTTAGAGATTTCTTAGATATAGACAAGTTGTTTTTAAAGCCTTCTTATATATTACCACAGCAAATTGCTCCTAATGGAACTGGTAAAGACATTACTAAATCTCTCTATGAGAAAGAGGTTCACATGAATAGTTTTGAAGAGAGCGTGATCAATGAAATTGCAAATATTGAATCGATTTTATTCTGGACAAAAAATATAGAAAAAAAAGGATTTTGCATAAATGGTTTTATCAATCACTATCCCGATTTTATTATTCAAACAAAGAGTGGAAAAACTATTGTATTAGAAACAAAAGGTGATGACAGAGATAATAGTGATAGTGAAACAAAAATAAGGCTTGGCAGCATCTGGGCCAATAAAGCATCGGGCAATTTCAAATATTTTATGGTGTTCGATAAACGGGAATTAGATGGAGCATATAGACTTGATGAATTTATTAACTTGATGAAAAAGATGTGATATATATTGCTCCTATTATCATAATACACCCCATTCAACAAAATTTTATCGCACCAATTTTGATTTCCCCGAGAAGTACCGTCTTTCTCCTTCGGAGAAAGATAAGAGATAGAGGCTGTGTGAGTGCCCGTGCGTAAAACAGCTCAACATATTACTCCGATGGAGATTGCTTCGTCGCCCTGCCCGCAAGGCCAAACGCACTGCTCCTCGCAATGACGGTATTGTTTCTTTAGTCTTTGGACGTTCTACTTTTGTCTCTCCCTCACTCCCCCGCCAACCGCTTAATTTCTTCCACAATCCCTGGGTCCAGTAAAGTACTTGTATCTCCCAAATTTGATACATCACCCTCCGCAATTTTGCGTAGTATGCGTCGCATAATTTTTCCAGAACGGGTTTTGGGTAATCCGGGTACTATAATAATTTTATCAGGTTTTGCGAAGGGGCCAATAATTTTTGCAACGACATCTTTTATTTCTTGAACAAGATTTTCTTGATGTTGTGTTATAATAACAAAAGCAAAAATTCCTTGTCCTTTTATATCGTGCTGATAACCTACTACAGCACTCTCAACTACAGATGCATGGCCGTTTATGGCATCTTCTACCTCGCCTGTACCTATGCGGTGGCCAGATACATTAATTACATCATCAACACGGCCAGTTATTCTATAATATCCTTCTGCATCTCTTCGTGCACCATCACCTGTAAAATAATACTTTTGATAAGTATTATAATAAGTTTGTCTGAATCGCTCGTGGTCGCCATATAAGGTGCGGCTCATTCCGGGCCAGGGGAATTTAATACAAAGATTTCCTTCCACATCGTTTCCTTCAATTTCTTTTCCTTCTGTATCCATTAATACGGGCTGCACTCCTGGCAGGGGTAAGGTTGCAAATGAAGGTTTTAATGGCGTTACACCAGCTATAGGTGATATTAAAATTCCACCCGTTTCTGTTTGCCACCAAGTATCTACGATGGGGCAATTTGCATGGCCTACATTATTATAATACCATTGCCAAGCCTCTTCATTAATAGGCTCTCCCACACTTCCCAAAACTCGGAGGCTTGATAAATTTTTCCCTTCAAACCATTTGGTGCCTTGTGCCTCCAATGCACGAATGGCGGTGGGTGCGGTATAAAATATATTTACTTGATGCTTATCTACCACTTCCCAAAAACGACCAGCATTTGGATAATTGGGAACACCTTCGAACATGATAGTAGTGGCACCATTTAGTAGTGGTCCATATATTAAATAACTATGCCCTGTTACCCAACCAATATCAGCAGTACACCAAAATATTTCTTCGTCTCTGTAATTAAATACATTTAAAAAAGTATAACCTACATATATCATATATCCACCTGTGGTATGCAGTACACCTTTTGGTTTTCCTGTGGAGCCTGATGTATATAATATAAATAAAGGGGCTTCTGCATCCATAGGTACAGCAAGGTTTTCAGCACTTATATCTTTCATTTGTTCGTGCCACCATAAGTCGCGATTGGGAACAATATTTATGTTTTCCTTGCGGTTATTATATATAATACAATGTTCAATAGATGGGCAATTTTGCAATGCTTCATCGGCGATATTTTTTAATGCGACCAATTTATCACCACGATAAACAGCATCGGCAGTGATGAGAATTTTGCAAGCACTGTCATTAATTCTATCTGCTAAAGAAGTTGCTGAAAAGCCAGCAAACACTACAGAGTGGATGGCTCCAATCCTCGCACAGGCAAGCATTGCAACAGCTCCTTCGGGCACCATAGGCATATATATACATACACGTGCTCCTTTGTTCACACCCAATGATTGTAATACATTTGCAAACTTGCAAACTTCTATATATAATTCTTGGTAGGTTAGATTTCTAACTGTTTCATCAGGATTATTCGGCTCAAATATGATAGCAGTTTGATTTGCTTTGGTGGCCAAATGTCGGTCCAAACAATTATAACAAAGATTGGTTTCTCCACCCGCAAACCATTTGATATTAGGTTCAGTAAAGTTCCACTCTAGCGTGGTTTCCCAAGGTTTTGTCCAATGGAAATTATTTGCAACTTCACTCCAGAATTGTTCGGGATTTTCTACAGAATTTTGATAGGCTTTTATATATGCTTCGAAGCTATTGATTTGTTGCATAGAATATATATAATAGAAAATTAGTTCGTACGTTCAAATTTAAAAACCACTGTTTTGGGGCGACCTTGTTTGATGCCTTTTAAAGTAGCATCAAAACTATTGGGCGAGGTGGGTTTATATATTATTACTTGGGGGAAATCATGTTCGTCATCGCTAAAAACATATTCGCCATTTGCCGTATCGCTCAATAAAAAATGGGTAGTTCCGCCATTGTTTTGTCCCTCAACTTTGGCGGTATAATAAACTCGATCTTCAACCTTGTAAATCCCTACAGTTTCATTTACGGTGTCTTTGCCAAATAGCATTCGGCCTTTGCCAGCCCAGTTTCCATTACTGTCAGTACCCCAAGTTTCGTAAGATGAAACGGTATCCTTCACTATTCCGCCTTTCCAGCTTCCTCTTAGCCAATTAAAGCTAGAGAGTTTGAAGTTGGTTTCCTTGGCCTTGTATTGCTCCTCGTTATTTTTGCAAGAAAAACAAAAACAGATAACCAATAAAAATATTATGTTGTTAATTTGCATGATGATTTCATTTAAAGATGACGCCAAAATTGCGTAACAAAAGGGATTTTTGCAAACAAATATGAAAATATTTAAAAAATATAGACTGCTGGCTCTTTGCTGTGCACTAGTATTGGCTAATACTATTGCTGCCGAGCCTACGGACAGTTTGATTTTTTTGAAAAACTGCAAACAATTGGTAGCTGGAGCCAATGGCAACTATTATAGTGTGAATACCAGTAATGATATCGTGAAATATGATAGTAGTTTAACGAAATTATTTACGCAGCACTACAAAAGTTTTGGGACCGCTTCAAACATTGATGCCTCAAATCCTTTTGATATCAGCATCTTTTATCAAGATGATAATATTCTATTGGTAACAGATAATAACCTCACCTACAAATTTCAGATTGATTTGAACCCCATCGGGCAAAATTTTTCGGCATTTGCCAAGAGTTATGATAATGAATTTTTATTGTTCGATGCCAATTTGAAGAAGATTGTCAAGTTTAATGCAAAGGGTGAAATTATCAAGCAAACCAATAACTTGGAGCAAACTACTGGTGATAAATTGCAAGCCAAAGTATTATATGACAACGGGCAAAGTATTTTGGTATTCGATGATAAAAATATGATATACAATTTTGATTTGAATGGACGTCAGCTAAAAAGATGGGATTTGAAGAATAAAAACTTTATCAATTTCAGCAAAGAAGGGTACTATACTTCCGATAGCAATGGACTTTATCATGATAACACACAAGCCTTTATAGTAAAGACCGACACCGTATTTCTGTTTGCCAAACAAGTAGCAATAAATAAATTATCGAATATATATAAAATGAATTTATCTAGCTATAAAACCTATTATCTAATGGCTGAAAATTCCTTTTTTTTGGATATTGGAAATGGTATTATACAAGTTCCTTTTTCAGAATTAATTTTATATAAAAATAAATAAATCAAATCTCATTAAAATTATCCAATCACAAATTATTCAATCATTAAATGTTTATTGAGCCCAAATATGGAAACCACGGCAAAGGCTGGATAGAAGTTGTTTGCGGCAGCATGTTCTCAGGCAAAACCGAAGAACTTATCCGCAGATTAAAACGTGCCAAAATCGCCAACCAAAAAGTAGAAATTTTTAAACCCGCTATTGATACGCGATATGATGATGAACAAGTAGTATCGCACGATGCAAACGCTATTATGTCGACACCTGTTCCCGCATCGGGCAATATATTGTTATTGGTTCGTGAGGCAAGTGTGGTAGGAATTGATGAAGCACAATTTTTTGATATGGGTTTGGTGGAAGTGTGCGAACAGCTTGCCCACAGCGGCTTGCGTGTAATTATTGCCGGACTTGATATGGACTACCTGGGTAAACCCTTTGGCCCCATGCCCAACCTTATGGCCATTGCCGACTATGTAACCAAAGTACACGCTATCTGCGTACAATGCGGCGACATCGCCATGCACTCCTACCGCAAAAAAAATGAAGGCGGATTGGTGGTATTGGGTGAAATGGATTTGTATGAACCCAGATGTAGAAAATGTTATTTGGAGGGGATGACCTCTCAGAAATAATCTATTGCCCTGCCTTTCAAGGCGGGGATAGGATCAATAAAAATTTAACATTAAATATGGAATAGGTATTTGATTTTAGTTACATTTGCCTTTTAATATTTCACCATGAAGTTCAGAATATTACTATTTATAGGCATTGTTTCATTTGCTTTGTCATGCAAAAAAACTGAAACACAAACAATTACGGGCAATCAGCCAGCCATCGATTCAACCATTGACAATGTACTTCGCGACAATTTTATTCACAAAGCCTATTTGGCAGTTATAGGAAGAACTCCCACTGATTTAGAAAAAATTGGGGCACGCACTGTTATTGATAAAAATGGTTGCACCGCCCAAAGCCGTGAAGATTTGTTGAACATACTTTTTGCAGCACCTGATTACAAAGAAAATGTTTTTAATATAGATAATGCCGGACTACTCTCTTCTTATTCGGGAGATGTGATTAATTACTATATTATATATTATACCAATTTGGTGAAAGATACCACCAATCCAAATTACTATATGTACTTGCACGAAATTGAAAGATTATATCTTCTTAAGGCAACTGCCCGTAATTTTTTCAATGATTCGATTGATTTGGTAGAAGTGCATAAACGCATGACTTATAATATTCTATATGAAAATCTAAATGGTGGGATTTATAATTGGACAAGTACAGTGTTTCCTTATTTTATCAAAAGGAAACCAACGCAAGCCGAGATGAGCAATAGTTATTTGTTTATTGCAGGGATGGAAGGCAAAATGTTTTTGAAAACTGGACACTCAACTGATGATATGGTAAATATTTTTTATACCTCTGATGAATATTATGAAGGACAAGTTCGTATCTTGTTTTTACGTCACCTATTCAGAGAACCCACATTCAGTGAACTTCAGCAATTGTCAACCGATTATAAAAAAGACCATAATTATATAAAACTCCAGAAAGCAATTTTCCTGAGCAACGATTTCTTAGGAAAAAAATAATTCGCCGCGGCGAAATAAATTAACCACTATCATATAAATCATAAATAATATGAAAAATAAAAAACTATATATCTACAGTCTTCTTTTTATTTTACTTTTTGGAGGATTATATGCCTGCAGAAAAGAAATAAAAAAAATATTTGAAGTACAAACACAGCCTGTTTCATTAACTTCAATTAACAAAAATCTATTCAAAAAGGAAATTGAATTTATATCCATTGCCTATTCCGATTTGTTCGGGAAAACTATTCCAGCCGATGAGTTAAGCAACTCTATCAGATGCTATTCAGGCAGCAATGATAAAGATTTAATTACGGATAGAATTATAAGAAGCTACCTCAATCGCAGCAATATTATTATTCCTAGCAAAGTGCAAATGTTAAATGATGTTCCCACATTTATTTCTAATACCTATACAAAGTTTTATCAGCGACCACCAACTGAGATGGAGAAATATAAAGCAGTACAAATGATAAACAATAATTCAACACTTACACCTACCATTATATATTATTCATTTCTCACTTCCGATGAATATAAATTCAAATAATAAAATACGAATATGAAAAGGAAAGAATTTATACAAAAAGCTGGTCTGTTAACTGCAGGCGTAATAGGCGTACCCTATTTATTACCTACTGGAAGATTGTTTGCTGGCACAGGAACACGTTTGTGCAACCATGTGGTATTATGTATGTTTGCAGGCGGTGTACGCAATATTGAAACCATGCAAAAAGCAGAAGGAAATCTATTACCCAATATGATTCCCGGAACTGAAAGTATCACAACTGATATTGCACCACTGATGAATAATTTGCCAGTGATTATGAATAATCCGCTTTCGCAATACGGTACTTTATATAAAAATTTTAGGTATAATAGTTTGCTTGCAGGCCATTTTCAAGGTAACACTGTAGCCCTCACAGGTTCGTATGTTGACAGCTTTGTAAACTTTAACGACTATACACCGAAGCCCAGTATTTTTGAATTTTATCACAAGCATAATTCAGCTTCAACCACTGCAAAAAGCAATTGGTGGATTTCAAATTCTCCGGGCGAAAATGAATTGCTGAGTCAAAGTACCGATCCCAATTATGGTGGAAAATATGCTGCGAATTTTTTATGTCCCAATATTTTTATTCCAAACAATTCAT